>Ga0208814_1000029_pt1 | contig 129102 bp, 136 predicted proteins | sample MalvirAntarct_55_FD_184253 | JGI IMG/M metagenome (GOLD analysis project Ga0208814, IMG submission 184253) | Marine viral communities from the Global Malaspina Expedition - Malaspina viral metaG Antarct_55 (SPAdes) (version 2) | ecosystem: Environmental > Aquatic > Marine > Oceanic | place... | reverse complement strand
CTGTTTCAATTGGAAATACAATGGCGTTATCTTTCATCTACGGTATTACCCATCCAAAGAATTCTACTATTACCTTGTCCTTTAGGAAATGTAGCATTCGTATAACCGTTCCTCTCATGTTCTGAGAAGTAAGTTTGAATATCTTCAAATTGTTCTGACACGATGTCAACAAAATGGGATAAGTAGTAAGATTCTAAATATTCCTCTCCTGTCTTTTCATCGATGTGTGCTATTTCACTTTCTTCTACCAGTGTTCGCAGACGTTCGTTTAAACCATAGTCACCGTTAACAAGGTCTATGTATTCATCGTCTTCACGCTTATCTGCTAGTTTATTAAATTCAATTTCTAATAAGGTAATGAAATCATCTTCTGAATGGTAGCGGTTATAGAAGCCGTATTTCAGAATGATGAGAAACCATTTACACATATCTTTGTTATCGATGAATCTAGTGAACTCTGGGAAGTCCGATAAGGCATATTTCTCTTTAGGCTGCGTTGCTGACTTAGCGTAACTGTTGTGTTGCATCTTCATTCTCCGTACCCAGTGTTAGAAAAGTAACTGGTCCTAATTTAATTACATCGACAACTAGCGTGTCAACAAAATATGAGTAATCTATTTTAATAAATACACCATAGGCAAAGTCTTCAAATTTAGAATCTGAAAAAGAATTATCTATAGGGCAATCTACTATTTCTTTACAGTAACCATAGTTCAATAAGAAGTTACAGAACTTCTCACGTAACGTTAAAAGAGACCATGTTCCCATCTCAGCTTCATCTAATAAGGATGTGATTGCCACCATTTGCATAACTGTCTCCTAAGTATTTACTACAGTTATAATATAGTTTTTAATTTATTTCAAACATAAGCAGAGGAGGGAACCACCCCTCCTCTAATGACATTAAAAATGACTCAAACCACGGAAATATTTACTCTTCTAACATAGTATTGGGTTTCGTGTAATAAAATACTTTTAATGATATGAGTTTAACATATTAAAGGTAGGTGGTGTGATGAGTGCGGTAACACACGCTTTAACGAAGATCAATACAATACCTAAGCCAGTTTTAAAATATGCCTTTGGTGGTACACAAAGATCTTTTGTAAATCAAGATAGTCTAATAGAGCAAAACATAATTGAAAAAATAATCGAAGGTCGTCTTAGATCTGAGATTGATATCGTAGGCCCTACAGAACAAGAGGTGCTTCTTAAGAATAGCTGGAAACGTATTATAGACGCTTCTAGTTTTACAGTGACGTTACCTATTGAAGCTACTAAGAATCGTCGTCTCATGTCTATACAGGCGATGACATTAGGTAGAATGCCTAGAACCGCATATACATCAGCTATCGGTTCGAATACCCAAGGCTATGGTTCATCTATGGGTTCAAGTGGTTTAGGTAGTCAGAACCAAAAAGTAATGCATGCATCTGCTCCGACCCAGGTATTTTCAACATCTGACTGTGAGATAATCAGTAAAAACATTTTCGTAGTACAGTCACCTAATCGTAACATTGAAAGTTTCTTAATGACAGGACTATTTGCTACTGATGAAAACTTCTCCTCTATTATACCTCAACTATATACGCGTTTTGCTAAATGTGCTTTGTTATTAACTGAGTCTCACATATATACCAATAGCTATATGGAAATATCTAAGAACGCTCTTTCAGCAGGTAAAGAGTTTTCAGAGATGCGTGAGATAGTAAGTCGCTATGAAGCATCTGAAGAAAAGTTTGAAGAAGAAATGTCGCTATTCAAAAAGGCAATGCGTGTAAACGATCCTTTAAGAAAAGCAAAACATAACCGAATGATTAGTCCTCGATAAGGAATGTAAAATGTATTTTTATTCAATTGAAGAACATGAATTAGACATAGACGATATAAATGCTTTAACCGGCAAGATATCGTCTTTATTAAATTTAAAAGTTCAAGTAGAAAGCAGTAATGAAATTGATACTAACGAATTAGCAGATATTGAAGTATGTATTGATCTAGTTTGTCAAGGTACTGACATGCGTCGCGAAGATATCATGCAGTCAGATGGTGTGACTGCTTCATTCGAAGATGATGGTAACGTTATCGTTAAATTTATAGCCGCTTTACTAGCTAAACTTAAAGGTCTGTTAGACAAGTTAAAGAACTGGTTCAAGAGCCTGACTGATCGCAAGAACATTTTAGATAAGCAGATTCTTGCAGTTAAAGCAATGAATGAAAAGCAATATTCAAAAGATCCTAATACCAAGATCCTTTTGAAAAAAGGCATTAACTCATTCGTTATGCGTAAAGAAACAATCGTTACATATTCTCAACTTAGCAAATATGTAATCGGCACTACTGTATTAATAGAAGCATTGGATAAATCTATTTTCCCTAATCTTCTAAAAGGTAGTACTACATTACTTGAAGGCATGAAAGCTAACGGTAAAGGCGAACCTGCTCTGTATTCAGAACAGCAGCTAGCAATCGGTGACGATGCAGTAACGCGGGTTAAGAAAATAGACGAGCATCTAAACTCAGTGAACAATAATGTAATCGCATCCATTGACTCATTTAAAAGTAAAGATGACTCTAGTGGCGCTGAAATGACAAACACCGGTCCTATTCTTGGTAGTAAAGTTATTACATGTCGATATCAAAAACCAGCAAGCGACAGTAACAACGATCACTTCGTAGCCATTAATCGTTTCATGCTTAAAATGGTTACACCTAAAGATCAAGTGAATGCTGATTTTAAAGAAATTGAAATGCAACGCTGGTCAAGTGCTGAATGTGCAGGTGCAGTTGATGCTGCTAAAGATCTAAGTGCTAGCATCGGTATAGTCTCAGATATTATGCGAAAGAGTATTACTGAGGTCGAGTCATTTAATAAGTTAGTTGATTCAATGAAAGGTTCTTTACAAAGAGCTGACACTGAACAGGCAGATACAGTGAAACGTGCTGCTGCTCAAAAACAAATGATTTCAGCGATGGGTTCGTTCAATACGATTTACTCAACGTTACCTGAACATCTTTATGAACACCTAATCACTCAAGCTTTCAATATCTTGAGCGTTACTAAACGACATATAAAAAATGTTGCCACGGTAGATGCTTAATATTTTAAGTTAAAAATAGTTTAATTCTTTAAGGGTAGGATTATCTTACCCTAAACATTAGTATAAAAGGAAAACGTAAAATGGCTAGAACTTTAATAATCCGTAAACCAGTAGCATCATTTGAGTCAGTTGCAATGCCAGATGATTTATACGCGGAACAAGTTGCAGAACATGCAGTTGAATCTAACATGTTAGATCAGTCTGTTGAACAAGACATTGAAGAAAGCGAAACAACTGTTGCGTCTTTAGAGTCTCGTATGGAAGCACTTGATCTTCTTGCATCTTTTGCTGGTAAACCAATCCATTCTTTTGAACAAGCAAGTCTTACAATGGCTGTTGCTTATGGCGCGGTTCAAGGTACTGATCTTGATATCCACGCTGACGTACTTGGTAAAACTCAATCACAAGTAACTGAAAGTTTTGAAAGCGAAGCTGGTCTTGTTTACAGTGCAGAAGCAATCGGTCAAACACTTAAAGATATGGCTTCTGCTGTTGGTGAAAAACTTAAACAAGCAGGTAAGTGGTTATATGAGCTTGTTGTTAAAATCTTCAACATGTTCCGTGGTAAAGAAACACGCGTTAAAAACTTACGTTCAATGATCGATAAAGCGAAAACTGAATCAAAAGCGAAAGCGGGTGATGAAATTCGTCTTACGGGTTCGCAGGTAGCTAACGTAGGTACAGTTGGCGAATACAGTGAAATGCTTAAAGTATTCTCAATGTTGAATGGTGCTAATCCTAAATTTGTTGAACTACTTACCTTCGTTGAAGCAGCGGCGGTAGCAACGAAAGTTCAAGTAGATAAAGAAAAAGGCGAGATTAATGTTGACAGAAAAGCTTTAGATGGCGTAATCAGAGCAGCTGACTCAGTAGTTACTTCATATACGTCTATTTTCAAGCTTAAATTTGTTGCCGGTAAAGATGATGAAATGACTGCTACTAGTCCTTTAGTTGGCAAAAAGAAAATCAAGATAACTAAAAATGCAGTTACTGCAATAACTAGCGAATCAGGTGTCGATGCTATTAGAGTTTCGGATCATATCCAGAGCATGAAATTTAGCCTAGTCAAAGATGAAAACACGCCTGAATCAATGATGGCTCCTGTACTTACTGTAGATGAGCTAGGTAAACTTGTAACTGATATTGAACAAGCTATCAGCGGTAAAGTAATTGCACTTAAAACTCTTGAAAACATTGCTAAACATCGTCTTTTTGAAGGCAATGTAGTTGAAAAATTTGGTGGTACTGAACAGACTGCAAAACTTGGTCGTGAACTAACTGCAATGAGTCGTATCGTTCGTGATTCTGTAGTCATGCCTCACGGTCTATTGACGTCTACGTTCCAATCAGTAACTGACGATTACCTTCGTTACGCTGAGCGTTCTGCTAAATTCCACCTTAGTGGTCAAACTGCTGCAAACGACGATAAGTCTGAAGGCGCAGATGCTAAAGTAGAAGATAACCTACCAGCTGTTGTTTAATACATTCAATTAACTGTAGGGGATTTTCGAATCCCCTACTTATGGAGTTAAAATGGATTCTCAAATACAACAGTTAGATCTACTCCATCAGGAAATGGATACCTGCATCATTCTAATGCGTCTTAACGGTCGTCCTACAATGCTTGAAGGAATCAATGTTTCCCAAGAAGGTGCTATAGATATAATCAAAGATGTGGCTAAAAAGCTACTTGATTTAATCTATCGCTCGTTTGACAGATTCTTAACGGTAATGACATCTGGAAGAAACCAAGCAGAGAACAGAATAATCACTGCTCGAAAGTTACTTGCTAGAATACCTGATCTGCCATCTGGTTCTAGTAAAGCAATCATTGAAATACCCGATGCTCAATACTTAACAGCTACCGGCGATGTTCCTAACTCGTCTGATATCTTAAAAGGTATTAAGAAGTTAAGAGATGTATTTTTTACAGAAGCAATTGATAACATGGAATACAGCGTTCGTTTAATCGACAAAGTATTTCCTAAAACAGATCAGTTACTTAATCGCTTTAATTCACTCAACGCCCCAGAAGTTGTTTTCTTAACCCAAGGCATTGCTAGTGATGTATATCAGCTACGTAAGAAGTATTTATCTAGCCCACACCTTAAAGCGACCAATACGCCTCATGTCTATAGTACGGGTCCTTTATTAGGCACTGTAGAAATAGAATACAAAGCTGAACCAGTTACTGAATCAGATTTGAAAACAACCAACTACCAGTTAACCTCTGCACTCGACTCTATTATAACTACAAGAGGTTCTTTAACTTCTTCTGGCGATTACGATACGAGCACTCACAAGGTCCTAGCGGTACCCGGACGAGAACAGACAGTCTTACTGGAAGAATGTATTAAAGTGCTTAACGTTGCGATACAGTTCCATATACGCTACTATAAACGTGTCACTCAATACCGTAATAAAATAAAGCAATATAGAAATGCCTATAATGCACTTGGTAGAGAAGATCAGAATGATGAACGTAAAGTATATCTTCGTAAGATATCTAAAGTACTTCATTCTTTAAATCGATGGATTTATTCTCCAGCCATTCCATTGCTGGGACACAATCTAAAAGTAACAAATGCAATAATTCAATACTGCATGCGTTCACAATCTGCTTTAAATAAGGCAGGATAATTATAGGTGAGGGCCCAGCCCTCATTTATGTCTGATAGTATGAATCCAACCTTTTAACTGTGACAATCCCCTATGATACTATTTAAGAAAGATTGGGAAGATTATCCCACGGCAGTCGTTGACTATAAAACAAATAACGAAAGCTTTTTAAAGTACTGTGAAATCTTAGATGGAATGGGTGTTGAAAACAATGCCTGGCCTCTACAGTTATTCCAACCTGAATTGTCAGGAATAGACGTTTATAAAGATGGACCAGATTTAGACTTCGAAACAAAGACTAAGATCTATCTAGAATGTGAGTACAATCCTTTTTACTTCTTACGTGAAGTATTGCTCATACCTGCTGTTTCATCTGTAACGCATCCACACTTCCAAGCTCACCGTGGCAACATGAGTTTGTTTTGGGGTTTCTTAAACCGCATTGACTGTATGTTAATACAGATTCGTCAGACAGGTAAATCAGTTGGTGCAGATAGCTTAAGTATGTGGGTACAACTCTTCGGTGCTCGAAATCTTAAACAACAATTAATAACTAAAGATAACCAGTTACGTGTAGAGAATATATTGCGGTATCGACAGATGCGAGGACTACTACCTAAGTGGATGGTGTTCGATGATAAAACAGATGCGGCTAACCAAACTATATTCACTTATAATACACGTGGCAATAAGATACTTACTGCGGTAGGTCAAAACTCAGAAGACGCTGCCTCTAACGTAGGTCGTGGTATTACCTCTGCTTTCTTACATTCTGATGAGCCACCATTCACACCTTTCATCTGGTTAATGCTACAAGCAGCCATTGCATCTGGTTCAGTGGCTCGTGAACATGCGATTAAGAATAATCAACCCAGCGGTACGCTATTCACTACAACGGCTGGTAAGATCGATTCACGTAGCGGTGCTTACATGTTTAAGTACTATAAGAACGCTACTCGATTCCATGAGAAATTCATGGATATGAAAAATATAGAAGAACTAGAAGAAGTTGTAAAATTCAATAGCTCTGGTGAACGTAAAGATGCAAATCTATTTCTTCTAGAATACGATCATTTACAATTAGGTAAAACGAACGAATGGTTAGAAGAGAAGATAATTGAAACACAGGTGACAGGTGAAGCAGCTGACCGAGATTTCTTTAACCGTTGGACTGCCGGTGGTATCTCATCTCCATTATCAACTGCTGTACTAGAAGCTATTCTACAGTCTGAACGTTCTCCTGATTACGTTGAGATTACTAAATGGCGTTACATCATTGAATGGTACATAAAAGAAACTGACCTTGCTTCAATGAAAAAAGATATTCCTTTCATAATAGGGATTGATACATCTGATGCGATTGGTCGAGATTCAATAGATATAAATATAACTAACCCGTATACTTTGAAAGTAGCAGGTACAGCACGTATTAACTATTCGAGTCTTTTAACCGCAGCAACATTCGTATCTAAGTTATTGGTTATACTTCCTAAGTCAGTAATGATTATTGAGAAGAAATCATCTGCTATGACATTCATCGATGCGTGTATTGCAGAACTTGTTAAACTAGGTGAAGATCCATTCAAGCGTATGTTCAACCGCGTTCATGAAAATGAAGGTAAGAATAGAGCATTGGTTCAGCAACTTAAAGAGACTCCTCCGTCTAGACGTGATGTGGTGTTCTACGATCGCTGTAGAGACCTTTTCGGGTTTAATACGACAGGTAGTAGCCGTGAGCTTTTATATGGCACTGTGTTCTCTACAATGGCTACTAAGGTACAGAATCACATTTACGATAAAGTACTCTCTAGTCAGTTACGTCAATTGGTTATTAAGAATGGTCGAATAGATCACGCAGCCTCTGGACACGACGATGCCGTATTTGCATGGTTACTAGCAAGCTGGTTCATCATGTGTGGTAAGAACTTAGCTAACTACGGAATAGATGCATTGAAGATACCTACTCGCATAGCCGAAGATGGTTTCGTTGGTTCTAATGTTGATATCCGTAAGCAGCAAAAACAAATAGCATTAAAAGAAAAGCTAAACGATTTAATCGAACGGTTAAATTCTACACGCAATCCTTTTATTATGCATAAACTCGAAACGAGTATAGAACAACTGTTAGATAAGCTAGAAGTAACTGATGAAGAATCAGGAACAGTATCTAATATGTTTGAGTCTATCAAGGTCGAGAAGAAACGAAATAAACTCATCTCTAAATACATTAAAAAAGAAGGCAATGAAAATGAAAGAAGTTAATGAAGCAGTTGAAGTAGAAACAACTCAGGGCGTTGATGATTTAGAGTTACAGGGTCGTGGTGAAACGAAAGCAATTCAAGCAGTCGATGAAGTTCCTTATACAGAAGAAGAACTTGAAGAACTGGCTAAGCAAGATGCGGAAGTTGAATCTATCCTTTCATCAATGGGTCTGACAGACGCTGAACCAACTGCTGGTAAAATTGCAATAGACAGCAATTACTACACTGAGCAAATGAATATCGTAAATGAAATTCGTCAAACAGCTGGTGTTATTTGTAACCGTCTAATGATGGCAGTGCTGGGTGAGTTTAAATTAGAACTTAAAACAGTAGGCATTGAACACGAAACATTAATTCCAGAAGTTTATAATCGTACGTTCATCACTTACGCTCAAAAGTTCTTTGACGATAATCTTCCTAAGTTTATTGAATCAACTGAAGGTAGTGACATTACTCGTGTATCATTTGAACATGCGGTATCAATCCTTAGCCACGTGGTTGGGTTCTCTATCGATGAAGACCTTGTTAGATTCGATCTAATCACTGTACAAGTTTTACACGTGATGCAAAAGCAGTTCCATGATTCAATGCAAAAACAACAAATGGAAACTACAACCGATGCCGCTGAGCAGCCAGTGGTAGTGGAAGAAATCCAAGACTAAACATAGAGGAAGGGACTAAGTCCCTTCCCTTATGCACGTTACGCTTTATAACGGTTTATAGACAATGTACGAATGGCTAAGTATAATAGCACTACAGTGCGCTCAGTGGACACAGGAGCGGTTCTTGAGTACTTACTGCCCTTACGTACTAATGCATCACCTTTGGTTCTTAGATTCAATATAGCAGGGTCTTTAATTTTAGAACCTGTATACATTGCTTTGAGACGAGTTGCTAGTTCAGCTAATTGAGATGTTTTGAGTTTCTTCTCTTTCATAAAACTAAATACAAAGATCAATAACTCATTACACAGAACAGTCACTTCTTTATCCCTAGCGTGTTCAGATATATAACCCAATATCTCTCTTACTTTATCAGGAGAGGCAGAATGGTTAATGTCTAATAACGGGTAGAGAATATCGTCTTTAATCAAAGAACGTTTGTCTGGCAGTACTTGCATCAGGTAGCGGTAGTAGTTATTCTTTTCAATAACTATATCTTTTACCATTTGCCCATCGTCTGTATCTACCATACTTGAAGTAGTTACTAGATGTCGCTTAGAGCGAGTAACGTCATCCAGTACACCGAAGTACACTTGTATCAATCGACGAATACGAGTTTGTATATCAGTTACTACATAGATTACTGATTTATCATCATTGAAGTTTTCAAGCGTGTTTTTATGGATTGTTCTAGTAGACGAAAGCATTTCAGCACGCATGTCTATTAGCTTCTTCCAACTACCGTAACGTTTTAAATCAAAGCGGTCATTCAATTCATTGAATGCTGCTTCTGCTGTACGACGCTCCGACATATGCGTTTTAAAATAGTTCTGTATAAGAGAAGTAATAAACTTGTAGTGTATTACTCTGAATATAGATTCCATCGCATCTGTTCTTAACTGTCTTGGTAACTTAGACGTATTGATTCTAAACGCCAAGTAAACAAAGCTAAGGTTAATAAAGTTCAGACCTACTTTGATCTTCATTTTACCAGAACCGTCTTTAGGATTGAGCTCAGGTGGCAAGTCGTAGATATCTTTACGAAGGGCTATCTCATCCACTTCTAAAATATCATCTAACCATTTATTCCTTTCTTCATTTCCCCAGATAACTCGATGTGTTCCCAGTAAAGCAGAACCAAAGAAATCTACATGTTCTTGATTTTTACGAACAAACGAATGTTCATATTTTATTATGTCTTTACATAGTTCCGCATCTATCTTAAGTTGCGATAAATTACTATCGTAAATATCCTTTATAAGCGCCATTGCTAAACCTTATTAAAATGGAGGATCAAATGGAAGAGTTGTATTAGTAAATGGAGTAATGACTAAAGTGCCGCTATTAAGATTCCATAACATCAATCCTTCCAGACCGTTTACTTTAACTTCTCGTCCTAGACCAATCATGAATGAATCTATGAGGACTACATTATCTACATTTAAACTAGCGAGACCGGTAATTAATATCTCAATGTCTTTACCAGCAGGCGAACTACCTAAATACTCGAAAGTATTTCTAAATACCGTCTGCTCTCTAAACTTCATTGAAAGTAAATTTATATTAACATTACTGTTCTTAAAAGTCTCTAAGAAAGATACTTTAGCAGAAAACAGGACACCGCTGAGATCTATGGTACGATTGTAATTAACGTTACTAGAAAATGTATTTTGTAAAATAACATCTTTTCTAAAGTCCCATCGCTTCAAGCTAATGTTTGCACCGCAATTACTAAACGTAAAATTCATGTTTATATCATTGACAGTCCAGTTCTCTAGATCTAATTTATTTATACCTGATATATCAGAACAGTTACTTTCCAAATTACTTACTTTATCTATAGTCCAGTTTCTCATAGAGACTAGATCTATTCGACATTTCTTAAACCATCTTACTAGATAGCCTTCGGTTTCTAATTTATAACGAGAAAGCGTCTTAGAATTTAAATTGCCGGCGATGTACCAACCATTGAGTGTTATTTCTTTAAACTGATTTATTAATTCAGTCCTTTTAAATAGACATATTAGAGTAAGGTCTTTAAAGATCTTCCAGTTGTTAGCATATATTTCATCCACTCCACAATCATCGACTAAGGCATCGATATAGACATTCTCTCTATAGATGTTATCTATGGCTTCATAGCAGATAACTTCATGTGATTGCAAGACTCGGCTATATGTAACATCTTTCTCGTAAGTTACTTTGGTCTCTATTAGCTTAACTTCTTTAGCGCCAGGACAGAGTGTTCGGTATTCGACAGTATCTCTAAACAGACTGTTTGAAAGATCTATCGTTATACGATCAGAATCTGTAGCTATGCGAGTGAAGACTATGGGCTCAGCAATTGTCAAATTCATCTTGAACATTACGTCGTTACTGTTTTCCACCATCTCCGTAATGTCTATGGTCGATATATCAACATTATTTAAATTGATATCTACCTTAGATAAACTAAATAACATTCCGGTAAAATTATCAATCAGAGTTTCTTGTGAAAATTGCTTAAAGTTAAACACAATATCAGTATCGGATACGTTATCTATTAATCTATAGAAGTCTGTTATTTTCCCTAACGTGTTTCCTAGAACAAAAATAGAAGAACGTTTATTGCTAACCGAGGCATTGACGTTTGAAAACAATCGAGTTACGGATGTCTCTACCCCAAACGTCAGGTTGTCGATCTTGATGTCAGTATCTATTATGTCTACTGCCAATTGTCTAGCACTTATAGCATTTGGGAAAGACAAATTTTCAAAAATTACATCAATGCCAGAGCAATCGTAGATCAAATTTTCTACAACTGTCATGCCTAAAATACTATCGGTGATTTTAAACAATCCACGGTTCTCAGTAACAGTATATGCTTCAAGGAAAACGTTCTTTAACGTAGTCAGGTCAGGCATCTTAACTTCACTGATAAGGAATGTGGGAGTATTTGCAGCTTCAAAGACACCGTCCATATATTTAAGAGACGGCAATTTACAGTTATTGAACTGTAGAGTACAGCGAGTGGAGTTATAGAAAAACTTATCGATAGATTCGAGTTTTTCTAAAGTCATGTTACTGAACGATACTAACTTGTCTTCCGCAAAAGATAAGAAACCTGTCAGATCAATGACGTGACTGAAGTCCCAGAGACTTAAGTTGCCGGTATCGATTCGATGACAGTTACTGAAACAATAAGAAAGATCAATTACTGATTCAGGTAAAGACTCTGGAATCTTGATTAAATTAGTACAGTTACTAAAATCTATTTTATTTAATCCGAGTTTACCGAAGCTACTTACAATTACAATGGAGTCCGATGAAACGTTTATATCTTCGGCACTGCCTGATATAGACATGCGATTAACGACGTCTTGACTATATGTATGTTCTACTACAGTTTCGCCATCCCCAGAGATTGCCTGCACGTAACCGTCGCCCCAGTTAACTTCTATTTCATAATTACCTTTTAGTTTTATATTAACTTTTCTCTGGGTTTTCTTAGAGATGTTTAGAGTAATGTTTAAAGTGCTTGAATCGGCAGAAGGACGAACATCGTTCTTAACTAGAATGGTTCTAAGTCCTTTCTCTCTTTCATCACCAGTATATTCAATTTCGGTAGTCCCATCGAGTATTACTTTCTCAACCAGTCTTCCGGTATTTTGACCAACGTAGTCAACAATGAAGCTCCTGTCCTCAATGATTTGACCAACTGGTATTTTAATTTGTCTCATAGTTAGCTCCTAAGTTATATCACAAAATAGCGAACATAATGAGGAGGGACTAATTCCCTCCTCATTTATTTAGTTTTTAGTTATCGTTAATGTATCAATGACGCGAGAAGCTTGAACGTCTTTGTTACGTATCGCCACTGAAATAGAAATCTCAGAGCCCGATGGTGCAAAATCACTTTCCATTGAGAAGATTACATCTCCTGCAATATCCACTATTTTACCGTTTTCGTAATCGGCGCCATTGAGATTAAGGTCGATGAAGTTGATTCCGTCTCCTGCCTCCCAACGAGATATGATAGCTACAGATACCTGATAACGATTGTTATCGTCACGCGTTCCATTTATCCACTCGCCTTTAAAGCCAGTATTAGGAATGACTTCACCACGGGTATCTACGTCAGACGTCCATAACAATTCGTACGTACCGTCAGCGCTGAATTTAATAGACGTGTTCTTATCAAACTCATTGACCGTACTGTTACCTGACTGTAGCTCTAAAAAGTTATTGGCTAGCGTTTCAGGTTTTTGAAATGAAACATTAGAAGAACTGACTGCCAATGATTTTATTTCAGTACGCGTTATTAGGGGTGACATACCTAGGTGAAGTACTTGTCCGCCAATCTTACGAATCCAATGTAAAAGAATACATTTACCTTCTGTACCGCCTACAGTACTGTTAAGCGTATTGTTCCATTCAGATAATACGTGTTCAGTCTCACGTCCATTGATGTTCATAATGAAGTGAGTTGGAGCGGGAGTGTTCTTTTCAATGGCTGTATTGACTAATGGTTTTGATGCGTAAAAACACGCAGTTAGGAAGTTAGTTGTATTTTCTAGGTTATTAGAAATATCAATCTTCCAATCATTAATCGTTTGATAGGTTGCAACTGCTTCAAGGTTATAGCCGTATTCCAATTTACCGTCGTCCTCATAACGAATTAACCAAGGTGTTTGATCTGAACGACCATTGCTTAACAAGCTAACAGCAAACTTCTGTACGTGTCTGTATGGCTTTGAATTACGGTTAGCTTTAGATACATCGATTACGACTGTCAACCATTGCTCAGTACCGTACTGTTTAGATTTGAATGGTTGTGAACCACTGCCCATCTCAACAAAAGGAGTTGCGTAGAAATAATCACCGCGATCTAGATCGTAAAGGTAATATTCTAATACATAACCTACATCGTCACTTACCCAGTTAGGAACTACGTATAACTTAACAGTATAGTTACCTTCTGTCTCGACAGTGGTGATTTTATATTTCTGATTAACGATACGTTTATTCTGACCACCGGCATTTAATGTATATTCACCATCGCTCAAAGAATAAACTAAGTTGATGTTTGCCTGTTTGCCGTCGGTATTGCTGATATAGTTATCTAAACCATCGATACGCATTGTATTGCCATCAATAGCCACGGTTCGAGTTTGCTCATTGCGATAACGAATAGTAGCAGTAAGGTCTAAATCACGTAGAGAAACATTCATTGGTATTTCAAGCAACGATGAATCATTTTCACTAAAGAAATTAGAGTTCAATTCAATGGATGTGATATAGCTTTCACGAACATTTAAAGACTTAACGTAGTTTGTATTATAGACGCGGAACTCTCGTATATCAGTAGGCATTCCAGTTTCGCTATACACCACTAAGGTTACAAGCTCATTGTCTGGAAGTTTAGTATTGACGTACGACTCTTTCATCGTCTTAAGTGCTTCGTTAGTAAAGTCACTTACAATTACACGTTCTAATGGAATATTTTCACTAACGTAACGACCGTTCTCATAATGCGTACTTATGACAATGCCATTATCTTCAGTCAGATCACTACCGAAGAATAGTTTAGCATATTTCTTTTGACTACCTGCAAACGTGACGGAGCTAGGAATACTTACGCGATGTGGAGTCACTGTCGTGTCTAAGAATAAAAATTCATTAGAGTTAGCATTTAATAAACCAATCAAACCAAGATCTTCACGAATAGTGCTAGTTTCAGGGGGAGTCCATGGACGTATGGAAGCTATGTTATCTATTACGTCGACAACTCTAAAGAAACCCGTACTATAGTCTAAAATAAAATCATCTACCTCACCTACTATCTCACCAGTCCCATCTGGACCTGTGTATAATTCATGACGCATTATCACTTTATTAAAGAGCTCGGGATTCGTTTTAGGAATCTTATCGGCCATTTATCATACCTCTACAGTTACTGTTAGGGGATTGATTGGATAGAAGAAACCATCCAATCTTGCATTAGGCATTAATTCAGATAATGATACTTTACCATCACCATCCGCATCGTTTAATCTAACTTTAATACCAACACGTCCACGAAGACCTTCAGTACTATCAGTAACGGAATAAATCTTTTTACCATCGTAGTAGCCTGTTGCTACGTTGGTACCGTCACTGTCGTGCATTGAAATGCGCACGGGAACATTACCGCCCTCTACTTCACTCGGTACGTTTACTTTACCTTTAGAGGAGGTTACAATTTTAACGTCAGTATGTATTTGACTAAAAAGGTTTGACATGTTCTTTGTACCTCTATTGAATCACCACACTATCTCGCAATATGATGCGGTCCTTTAAATAAATCTCAATGATACGAGCAAAGAAAGAATACTCTTTCTCAGATACACGTTCACTAATATGAATGGACGGAAGTATTTTGACATACTGCATCTGTTGGTTAGTGAATTTAACACATGGATCATAGTCAAGATATTTATAGTACCGTTCACACCAATCGTTATATTTATCGATAGAGTCATGAGCTTCTAATGGTTCTCTCAGCCCCTTGACAATGTCGTTGATTATGTATGACATAAATGGTGAGTACAGTACGTAATCCGTCATTACAGAAGGACTGTCTTGTTTATCGTATAAACCCATGCCTGAGAATAAGGCAGTGATGGCCTGATCTCTTTCTTTACTGTATTGACGACGAGGGTAGTGATCATAATCAACTAGTTTAGGTAACGTGACATAAGCTTCCGTTATAGAGAAAGGAAAGCCATTGAAACCAGGACGAGTCATACCAGTACCGTCTTCTTCCCACGCTATCTTCTCTTGAAGTATTAAACGACCATCCATATAACAGAAAAGAACTTTATCATCTTTTAAGTCATATTCTTTATCGACTGCCATCTTACCATTGATAACAAAACCCGTTTTCTCTTGGATTTCATATTTAGACATTTTAGTTTCAATGCCTTTACAGACTATGATGAAATTGATAGTTTCTTTAGAGTCGTAGTAACGAGTGTTTAAAATAACTATCTCATTATCTATACGTCTATAGTCTATATCGGCGGCTAAGTGCTTAGAGTTAATAAACACGTCTACCTTTTCAGGAATCAGTCCCATTTCACTAGGTATGTCTATTTCAATAATACCATCATCAACAGTCATTGAACCTTGGTGTATTTTTAAGATAGAGTTATCAACAACGATAGCATAGCGACCATCTTTATCAATCGTCCAAATTATCTCACCGTCTTCAATTCGATATTTATTAGTTTCATTAGTAATCTCTTTCCATTTTCTGTCTGGAATACCGTCAATAATAGGACAGTCAAATACTCGTATGTCTAGATTAGGATCTGCTTTCTCAGACGAATCGTAATCGACATAGCTATATTCACTTCCAGGCTTACCATAAAGAACGGTTATGAAAGAACATTCAGATGAACTAGGTATATAGCTACTGCCAGCTGGATGATAATGGAAACCAATTAAATTGCCAATTACTGAATATTCAAAAACAGTAACGTTTTCATTTAGAGCGTGACCTAAAGGGATATTAGATTCGAGTGCCTCTATACTGGCCTGTCCCAGTGCTTTAGCTAAAGAGGTATAACCATAACCACGTATGACGTCACTGACGTCTAGCTGTTTATACGGACTAGCAACTAACTGCATGTAATCCGACAACTCTAAACCAGTAGCAGTCCATTCCGGCATTAAAGATGATTTACCAGTTAATGATTCGTAGATAGCGTCGTCAGACATTTTATAGAACTCATGAATCCTATCTTCCGATAAATTAAGACGCTTATCATGTCCACTGTGACGAACATAGGCACGAATGTAATAATCAGCTATGTCTTTAGTGATATCTAATAAGAACTGAACTTGATCATAGTTAAGACCCCAGTCTCTATGCGTCAATGAGCGAGAGTCTGTAGTTTTATGTCTGTAAATAAGAACGCCTTTCGTTTCACCACCTGATGGATCTTTGTGTACCAGATAGAAATCGACATCGTCAACATAGTCGACAGTCGTTCCAGGATTCGTTATTTTATTAGGATGTAGCACGTATTTGGTATTGACATCGATAGCTGATAGGTAAGTATCTAATTCATCTAACTTAAAGTCGATAACTTCTTTTATAGAACTGTCATAAACAAAGCTTAAGTTACTACCAATCTTAACATCTTGCATTGTATCTGAATCAATCAAATAACCATCTTTATAAATAAAGGTATGTCCTTCATATTTCTGATGTTTAATAATTTCTTGTCTTAAAGAAATCAGTTCGCTATCAGTAGTTATCTGTTTGCCTTTAGCTGTTGAATCTAGTGGAGCTGTCGAAAACTCAGAAGCAAAGTATGCGTTTTGCTGGAATCTAGTATAGAAGGTTTTTCTATAAAGGTCGTACTGCTTTCTTTCACGCACCGCAAAGATTAAATCATTATCACTTGATAGGATTACAAATACATCGTGATTAGGAATGAACATCCCATCGTCTGTATAACCATGAAAGATAAAGTCTTGCTTAGTTACCAAATCATCCATAGACGTCCATACGTACTGACTTAGTTTTGTAAGGAGTACAGCGTTGCTAGAATAGACACCAATGTGATAGATATGAAAACGTTCTGTTCTATTAGGTAATGGATAGCGAGTATTGAAATAATCGAATGAAATCAACTCTCCGTTAATGCCTGTTAATTTAGCCGGTTTTAAACGTACTGGCTGATCGACTAATGGGTTAGCCCAAGCATTCTGGAGAGCGTGTAGTAAAACGCTCTCTTTCATGTTTAATCCTTAGTTATCGTCTAGTGAACTGATAAGGTCTTTGAAGTTAGCTTTAAAAGAACGAAGCGTATGGTTTGTACGCTGGTTCTCTACAACGCCTGCAATGTTTGTCTTCTTATAAAGACGCGGACTCTCAAGAGCTTCATAAACGATTGAGTAGAAGTACGGAGGGTACTCCAGTGCGATAGCTAACATATGCTTATTGTCAATGAAGCCAAACCAACTGTTACCTACCAGTGTAATTAATGTACCTGAATCGATGCTACGTAAACGATTGATGTTCAGTTTCTTGATTGCAGATATAAAAGAAAAGATATCCGATATGTGACCTAATGAACGAACGATAGATAAAATCTCAGAACGCTCAATGCCTACGTTGCCAGAGATAACGCTAACCGCTGTCATTTCTTCATCGGCTGATAGTTCATCATCACGCTTTCTACCAATGATATTCTTCTGTGTCCATGCCCAAAACATAGCAGCAACTATTAAACGGTTACGGTCAGTTATCTGTAAACCTTCACTGTTTGAAATGATATTGCCTATCCAAAAACCAAAACAAATAATACCGAAGTTACCTAAGCTATCGTAAGTACTAGCATCTGATTCCCAATGCATACATGCGAATGCTGTTCTTTTCAGTAATCCTATAGAACCATCATCAGGTAATGAAATATTACTACCCTGATAAAGTACCTTACTTTTAAGTGATCTTAGATCGATTATCCAAGAATCATCTACTTTGACTGGATCAAGAAAAGGTGGAATGTCTTCAATACGTATATCTTTATTGTCGACCAAACCGAATAACTTAATGCCCTTTACTAGGTTAGGTAACGCACCCTCAAGTAATGCACGTTTAAGTTTAAAATCTAGGTCTTTAAATCTCTTGCTAGAGATGACACCAGCTGTTGTTTCTGAAGGGGTTTTCATTGTAGTAATCCTTAGCTTATTTGATTATATGATATCATAACATAAACCCGACTATAAAACGTCAAAGGAGTAAGCAATGAAAGTACATCCTAAAATTACCTTCTTGGGTATTCAGGATCAGTCTATCGCCACGCAAGTGCCGGAAGCTGAGAATACACCACAGCATTTACCATGGTTCATGGGTCCTGCTGCATGGGGAACAAATAAAGCAACTTATAATGATGGTGTTTTATTTACTCGTCGTTATCATGAAAATACATTAGATTATCGTGGTAAATACGCTACTCACACAACTCCTTTTATCAAGGGTTGTTTAGGTGCGCCAAATCCAATTTTCTTCAAACGTTTAGACATGCCTGGTTCTGCCATTGCTGGTATGACAATTGCATATGACGTTTTACAAACTGAAATTCCTTTATACGAAGTTGATGATGAAGGTCACTTCATTACTGACCAAGGTGATAAAGTTCCAACTGGCGAAGCTGTTCCAGGTCTTTCAATCATCCCAGTACTTACGAATCTTGATTTTGATTCAATGGGCGATGGTACTAAAGTTCCAGGCATTCAGACTAAAGAAGGTGCTACGTCTCAGATCTATAAGATCCTAGACATTCCAGCTAAATGGGCTGGCTCTTTAGGTGACGGCATCGGTCTACGTTTCTCTTCTCCTAAAACGAACAGTATTAGCCCAGTTGATGAAGATTCAATGCTTGATCAAAAAGCTTATTTCCACCGTCTTGAAATCGTATTAAAAGAAAATCCTAAATACGCTGCGAACGTTTGGAATACTTTTTATGGTTCTCGTTCAATCGACTTCTGTTTAAAACCAGATGCGTACCATCCAATATACGAACAAGATCTTTATTTACCTGACATCTATGAAAGTCAATATGTATCTGAAGACAATGACGTAGATGGTCCATTCGGTGACATGTTCTTATACCAAGATAACGTCGATGAGCTATTAGCATTAATGCAAAGTGTTGAGTCTAACGTTAACTCTCGCGTATCTAATGAAGATGAAGACATGTACTTGATGAACTTATTCACTGCAAACGATCATAACGGTATTCCTTACCGTGCGATTGCTTTAGCGGATAGTTTAAACAACTACCCTGAGTTTACTGAAATCAATACTCACTACTTAGTTGGTGGTGATGATGGTGATCTTTCTATCGAAGCTGTTGAAGCACAGATAGCAAATGAACTACGTAACTTTGGTAGCTTGACTGATAAGTACAAAGATATGGCTCGTTTCCCAATGTCGTGTTTCTACGATACTGGTTTCGGTCTAGATGTTAAATATGCGATGGCTGAAATCTTAGCTGGTCGTAGTGACATGGACATCTCTGCTACTCCGTTTATTTCTTCAATCTCTAAACCATCTGTTAGTGAAGAAATCTCTTTAGCAATGGCGTTACGTGCTCGTTACCGTTTAGTGCCTGAAAGTACTGTATATGGCACTGCGACATGTCGTGTTACTATCATGGGTCAGTCAGCTCGTATTGCTAATAGTACTTGGACAGCACCTGTTCCTGCTAACTATGAGTTAATGATGAACCGTGCTAAATACATGGGTTCAGAAGACGGTCTTCGTAAAGACAACATGAACTACACTGTTAGTCCGTTGAACAAGATCAAGTACCTTCGTCTATCTGACATCTCAGATGTTTGGACAGAAGATGCAGTGCGCAATCAACAATGGTCTGTTGGTTTAACTAACATCCATTCAGCTGGTCTTAAAGATAACTTTGTACCTGCATGGCAGACTATCTACGATAGCTCTGAATCAACGCTTAATAGCGAACGTATCATGACCATCACTGGTGTAGTGAAACGTATTGCATTCCGCGTGTGGGTTGAGTTAGTTGGTAACGATACCTTAACTGAAGAACAATTCATTGAGCGTTCTAACGTACGTATCTCTGAACTATGTCTTAACAAGTTTGGCCGTAACATCTTAATTCGTCCTGAGACGTATTTTGAAAACTCTGCGTCTACTTGGAATACTAAGATCCATATCGGTTCTCCACATCAACGTATTGCTAACCAGGTTTCTGTTGTTACTCACAGCTACGACGACTTATTAAAAGCAAGTATTTAAATTTAACCTAGGGGAGTGAAATCCCCTAGTAACCCAATTGGGAGAAACAGATGGAAAACATCTCAGCTCTATTTAACCAGGCTGGTACTGGTTATGAAGTTAACGGTAATACACCAGGTCTACAATTAAACGGCGGTCCTTACGGTTTTACACCTGACTTCAAAAAACGTTTGAACTGGGCTTCTTACATTAAACAGCCTTTGATCAACCTTCTTTTATCATCTCCAGGTTTCTTTGATTTATTAGAAAATCCAGAAATCTTTCACGGTACATTAAAAGACCTTATTGAACTTAACTGTAAACAAGCCACTGGCTTCCGTTCTACAATCAATGTTGAATATGCACAGGTTGAAGCTAACCGTTCTGGTGAGTTCTGGCAAGACGTGTCAATGTCTAAGCGTGAGCGTACTGAACCTAACTATACATTCGTTGAAAGAATGTTTAAGCCGGTTAATAAGTTCTTCGAATTCTGGATTCGTTACGGTATCCAAGATCCAGATACAGGTATTCCATTAGTATCTACATTACCGGGTGTTGAACAGTATCGTTTAGTATCTGCTAATACATCAATGGTAACGCTTCATATCGAACCAGATCCTACTCACCGTGAAGTAGTACACGCATTCCTTTGTTTTAATCAACAACCTATGACAGGTGGTTTGGTTGAAGGTGAGCGTAATATCTTCACTGGTCAGCAAGTGCTTGAATACCAGATTCCATTTACTGCTACGACAATCGTTGGTTATAGCGTAAATAAATTAGCTCAGAAATTACTTGACGAGTTAAACCTAGTTGGTGCTAATCCATCTAGCCGTGAATTGTTTATTGGTGACGTTGATGCAAACATCAAAGCTATCACTCAAACAGGTTACAAAGAAGCATTAAACTTAATCTCTACAGAGCAAGTTACTTCTTAAGCAAAAAAAAAAGAAAACACAATAGAGAGGAGCTCAATGCTCCTCTCTATCTATGCAATTTATTCAGCCACTACTGGATCTGCTTCTTCAATTTCTAGCTCTACCGTTTGATCTTCGTAGAAGTAACCTTCTGTTAGAACAATCGATTTGAAAGCTAGCAGATGTGCAACTAAAACTATACGGTCTTTTGAACCTGCTAATAGAGTTGCCATTGTAGCGGTGTTATCTTTACGTTGACGAACTGTTTCAACGTAATCACGTGTTACATCATCAAATGTTTCAATCGCATCAAAGGCTGCATTGAAAGCTGCTGGTGTAGTACCATGTTCTTTAATGAACGGTGCAAGTGCTTTGTATATGGCTGTGTAGTAGGTATCGATTACTTTTAGTGAACTTTGAGTAAATGTTCTGTGTAATGATTGACCTAGTACCGCTGCATTGATATACGTTTGTAAATAAGGTTGACGAGGCGATGTTTCTTTAATTATTGTTGCGTACGAAGTAGTACCGCGTACATCTAAATTACCTTTACGTAACTGACGTATAAAAGAAGAGCAGAACAATCGGTTGAAGTAACTCCAGTTGATATTTGATTTTACGATTTCGCTTTCTTCGCTAGATAAGTTACGAAGGTTGCGATCGTTTGACTTTGGAGACTTGGACATTTGTGAATCCTTATAGATTTTTAAACCAGTTGGCTATACGAGAGAAGAAAGAAGTTGGCTTAACCGGAATGTCAGCTTGAGACATTTGGTACTCGCCTTGTTTAATAAAGATGCTAATACCTTCTACCACAATAGCGATTGAGTCAGTAGCTTTAGTGCGCACCACAGGTGTGTTATCACCCTTTAAGTTTTTAGCAGCATTTGGAATGATTGAACCGTTATCCGTTACTATCAATGAAAATAACTCTGTTAGATTATCGTCTAATACTTCGTCGAAATCTTTAAGTTCTTGAGGAGTTAGTGAATGTAACAGTTCCTCTACTGTTTTACTGCCTGGGTTTACAACTAGTGTAAGTGCATCTGAAAGCGAATGTAATCGTTGTTGGGTAGTCATGTGTAGATCCTTATAGAGAAAAAATAAAAACTATGCAGGTGTTTCCACCTGCATAGCATTGTCTATTGTTTCTTAATTGTTACTTTTCAGCTAGTGCAGCGAACTGTTCTTTACCAGCAGATAATACTTTCTTAAGCTCACCAGCGTTTTTGCCAGCAGCACTTGCGTACGATACAGAAGTAGCGCCGTAAACTGTTACAGTTGATTTGTCTTTCTCACCAGGTACTGGGAAGCTACGTGAACGATTGATAGTTGCTGAGAAGCTATCGCCGCCATGTAGATCAGTAGTTGCTTTAACAGAAGTTACTTCAGAGTCAGCTTTCATTGCGTCGAAAACAACAGCTTGTGCAGCGTGAGTAAATGCTGGCACGTATGCTTTGTCATGTGAACGAACTGATTTAACTGTATCTAGATCAAGACCTTCTGGTAATGAATCTTCGTATGCTACAGTATCGTTAATCTCGCCGTCTACTAGCGCAAGTTTAGTTTTGATGATTGCTGAAAGATCTGTAGTATTAGTTTTTAAAGACATGGTATTTCCTTTATTGGTTTAATGTAGCGGACTTCTTTATTGAAATCTCACTAGGATGATATATACTTGGTTTGTTTTCGAATCAGGTATTAGCTGTTCGTCAAATCATTAGCGATGTGTGTAAAATAATACCGCGTTTTCATTCGGTGAAGTATTTACGTGGTTTGAGTAAGAACCAGATAAAACATTCTGAACCGTAATTAACATCTTCACTTGCATTGTATCGAAGTGTACCTGTTAAGTATATAATAACAAATGCTACCTTAGCTTCTTCTACGTTATTATTAAACGCTAATAGAAGTAGTACCATCATTATAAATAGAACTGACGAATAGATTGAGAACTTTATAAAACCTGACATTGGAATATCCTTTTATTTTAACATTGTTGGTGGAGCTGGAAAAGCAGAGAACTTACCTTCTGCTTTCTTATTATAGGCTACTTTCTTATTATCACGTACTAATGCATTGAGGTCGAACATGATTAAGTCTTTATCTGTATAGGGTTCTGGTTCTTCACAGGTCAAGACTTTATCTTCAAAGCAAGGGCGAGGTTTAAGTTCAGCTAAAAGATCCTTAGCACGCTCTACACACCATCTTGCATGTTGCTCTATCCAAAACTCTACATCTGTATTTGTATAATGAGCTAGCTTAGAGAAGAACGTTATGCTTGGCATTTGTTTCCCTTTAGCTGTATGCGAGTAAACCGTATTTGACATCTGCATTGCTTTAACTGCTTTTATACGGCTAAGGTTATTTGGCTCTAAGAACTCTTCTCGAAGCACATCACATATATGGCGCGTATCTTTAGACATGGTAACGATTACGTCCTTCAGCGCCGCTGCATTGCTTTAGAACAACACCATTGGATAGATTGGTTAGGAAACGATCTACCGTATAATAAAATAGACTAGAGATCTCTACTTTAAATCCATCGCTTTCTTCAATCTTAACTTCTGGAACGAATCCTCTTAAATCACCATGGCTTAAATGAATAATTAATTCAGTGCTTCTAATATCGCTAGATAAAGTAGGTACGTTAGTCTTAGCAGAGAAATCACGACCACCCGCTTCTAAACCTGTAACTAATATAGTGAAGTTCAATTGCTTATGTGCATTCAGCAGAACGTCTTTATCAGCAAACCCAGCTACTTGCTCACGTTCAAAGTCTTCATTAAATCCAATATGGATAGTGCAACCCCCATCCTTCAAGTCTTGTTTGATTTGACTTAACGGACCATTGACTAAAGCAACGATATACTTAGCTATCATTTCTTTATTTGATAGAGCTTCTTTAGGTAATTCATTCATCGAATAATTCCTTAACATAGTGGAGATAACCTTCTATGATTATCTGTCTGAATCCCTTAACTTTATTAGATATATTACCTACATAAAGTTTAGAGATAATTTGTTTATCGAACCGTTTACCGATATCAATAACTGTATAACGTATTTGTGTTCTATCTTCAAAGTTGAGTGTAAATGCTAACCCATCTTCATAGTCAGTAACACCATTGAATAAAGTATGTTGTTCCATAAAACGTTTAGCTAGTTCATTGTTAGCACCGATGATGATGTATTCATACCCATCTACTTGATAGAACCCATTAGTACAGACTATAGGGTCGTTAGGTAGCTTGATTGAATATAACTCAGTCGTGTAGTATGGATCGATATCTTTAATTGTGTATTCTATCTTCCTCCCTTTACTGTCATAGATACAACCTGTTACTTCTCGTATACTATCATCTTTTATCATTCATTAAGTTCCTAGTATCTAACTTAGTTCTGTTGTTGTCGCTTCGCTCCTCCCTCTACCATTGTTTTGACAAACAATGGGGAGAAATAAATTCCTCAAACTATAATGACCTGACGTAAAATTATACCACATCAATTTTAGAACACTGTAATGAATACCCTAATAGTAACTCATCGGTAACTGATTTGTTATAGGTATACCACTTATGTATACCTTTATTATCGTCAGGCAAGGCTCTGCTAATGATAGCAAAGTTATTGGTAGAGGTGGTCATAGTACGCTGCATCATACTTACACATTCCTTTTCACGAACAGCATCTACTGTTTTACTTAAGAGTGTAATGGTGATTAGTTCACCGGTATCAGCAGCTGTCTCTACTAAGTAATGAATGTGTTTAAACTTAAATTTATTCTTGTGCTTCTTATCTACATGTAGCAGGTATAAAGAAACACAAATAAACAATACATACCCTAAACCCATTATAATCTCCATAATCAATTTTAAGACGTTCTATAATATATCAATACGATTCATTATCTTCATTGATAAAGTCCCTTACGTTTAAGTACAGGAGTTTATATTAGATAACTCACTAGTATGATATAGTTTTAAAAACTATTTGAAAACAAAAAAAGATAAGAGGGCAGGGAGCTCTCGCTCCCTTACAAATATCCTACTATATATTCAAGTCACGTTCCCACTGTTCTCTCTTTTTAGCCGCTGCTGCTTGACGTTGTTCAAATGCTTTCTTGTATTCCTTTCTACGTTTATCGATAGCTATTTCAACATGCATGTCTGATACACTTGCTTTATAGTAAAGACCTGTAAGTGCTGTTCCTAGTACTGCGCCGAGTGCTACGCCTGTTTTAAAATATGACATTATTTATTCTCCTGTTTAGTTAGTTTAGCTTTCTTACGAGCTACGATTTTATCCACTACAGTAAAGCCTATGAAAACTGCGGCTGTTGTACCAACTACTACACCTATTCTAATCTTTAATTCGTTCATTGTAATTCCTTAATATATTGTTTATGATATCTATCTCCCTTTTACTATATAGATCTCAAATTAATTGCATTTAAACAAAAAACAAACATAGAGAGAGGACCGAAGTCCTCTCTTGTTATTTATGTCCCATACTTAACGTAAGCCACTTTAGCACCTATTATTACTAACACTATTGCTGCTACTACTAATACGGTTAGAGGAAACCACAGGCTGCTTAAAACTAAAGACTGTCCTATAGGTAAATTACTTACTCCAAACTCATTCTCATAAGTGGAGCTAAAAGATAGAAATAGTTTAAACGCCACTAGAATGTAAATCATTCCAAAGATGGCAATTGAGAAAGTTGGTAGTAAAGAAATAAAAGTCATATAGAACATATAAACCTCTGGTAGAAAGAAAAGGTCTCATTGCTAAGACCCGCGTTAATATTAGTTAAATTGTCTTGATTTTTTTCAACATACCGTTAGACGAGACTACAGACTTTACTTGTATAGCATCACTACTGATATAGCTTAAAGTAAAACCTACATCTAAACCTTGAGTTATAAAATCACTTGCCATTACAGCACCTGTAGCATCACGTAAGCCATGATTGACAATGGTATTGATCATTACAAGTATAGTAGTAGAAAAGCGACCCAGTCGATTTACATGGTCTTTAATTGCCGCTGTACATTCTCCTTCAACTTTAAGTAAAACTAATTCAAATAAAGGATCGAGACTTTCATCGTTAGCTTTCAGCTTAAATCTTTTAAGTAGGTCGTGTTCTTTCATATCTTCCCCTTAACAGAAAGTATGCAATGTACCATTTTCATCTTCACTTACTGTTACTTTTAAAGTAGGTAGATTAGTAAGTGCAAGTAAATTGGTAGGTGCATTAAATAAATATACCTTAGATGAATGAGTATAAGTTAGAGCGCTCATGATAGAGTCTTCTAACTGCTTACAGAACGTAGGGTTAGCGGTATACGTTTTGTTTGGAAAGATAATCACGGTTAATGAATCTTTCTTTAGTTTACGGTCGTTAATGAAAATAGACTTACCCGCATAATCACGAAATGCTTTCTTATCTTTTAGGCTCAATGTTTTACCAACGAAGGTAGGCATAATAGCGTATGAGATATTAGCAGTGACAAGATCGCTTAATGTAAGGCGTTTATCCATTACGCCACCAGTGCTAAACTTAGGATCAAGTTCAGGAAACTTAGCTAGGATGCGTGCTAAGCGCTCAGAAGGTATTTTAGAATGTACGTGCCACATTAAGTTAGCAGTCGCGTCATGTTGAGTTACAGGACACTTACCAGCGACAAGTAAAGGTGCTTCAACTTCATCATTAACCGGTTTGTTTTCAGTTAGATAAAGTATAGCTAAATCTTCATTACTAGGCTCAGCATCTTTCTCAAGATGTACTGCATCGATTACTTCTTCTCGATGAAGTACTCTAAAGTCAAACTTACGAGACCCGTTTTCTTTTTCTACATTAGCAGAGACATAACTCATTAAAATATTCCTTTGATGGAAAGGGCCTTTGATTAAACCAAGACCTTCTATAGACTTATCGATCAATATACTTTCATAAGCCGGCATGAAGTCCAGTGGTTCTGATGGCTTCAATTTAGGCAGTATGACTGCGTTAGATGAATTGGCATTAACAAGGCCGAACATTGCGCTCAGCCCTAAACTTTTATGATGACGCATTTACACGTTTACTTTAAAAGAAACTTTACCATGTGATTGATAATCTTCTAATGTAAAATCAGAAGCAGCGAAATCTTTAAGGTAACGTTGACCACGATCTTCAATCAGTAAACGAGTACCTTCTTTAGGTTCACGTGAAAGCATTGTATCAACGCCCTCAAGCTGATCTAAGTAGATATGACTGTTACCGGTAGAATGTATCAAGTCACCACGTTCAAAGCCAGTGAGGTGCGCTACAGCGGCTAATAGAGTACCATAGTTAGATACGTTATACGGTTCGCCTAATGGTTTATCATTGCTACGCATAGTAAATAGTAAATCTACGTAACGACGGTTATAACGCTCGATTAAATTATCAGTTGATACACCTGTTTTGAAAACAAAACCCGATTCATATAAAGCACTTACCATTTCAACATATGTCTTTTCACTAGCCAGTACAGAAGAAACCCATTCATGGAATATTTTATCTGTGTGACCATTGCCTACTGCCGCTGACCACATTGCTTTAGCAGCTTCAACATCAGTCATTGGTTCTTTTGTAATGCCGGCAAAGAAAGGTTCATTTCTAATAAGTATTTGGAAAGACATATGACAAGGAGGTAGAACTTGCTTACCGTTTTTAATGTTCTCAACATGGTCTGCTTTTTCATTAGGTAAGAATTCAGGATTCCACATACTCACAATGTGACGACGACTGAATGGGTTCTCACGAATACCATCGATTAGTTCATCTAGCTGGTTAATAGTTTCACCATTGCTAGTAGGCCAGTTAGCCATCATCTCACCGTACACTGGACCTAACTCACCAGATTTGTCTGAGATGTTCAATGCTGCTGTAAGTTTAGAAAGTGTTTCTTGATCAACTAAAGAGAAATCTACGCTAACGCCTACTTCTGCTAACTTATCAGCAATATCCACTTCTGTTAAAGGAAGTACGTCCCACTTGTTCCAGATTTTACAATCGCGCTCTAATAACCACAGATTGCTTGTAAGACCTTTCATCATCCATTCCATCTCAGTAGTCATGTCTTTCATGCCTTGATGTTTGATGGTAGTGATTGGATGAAACTTGCTACAGTCGTAACGAGTCATGATACCGTGTACAGCAACTGTTGGTGTTCCACGAGTAGGGCTAATGATACCGCTGTTTAAAACGTGAGTAGTTGATTCAATATATTGTTTCATTTCTTTTTCCTAAGGGACCGGAGTCCCATTGATTGTTTTAATTAGAAGAAGTAACCAGTGTTCGTAAACTCAGCAGGCGGTACACCTGTTATCTCAGCTTCGTAAACATCGTCTGGTTTCTCAGGTAAGTTGCGGAATGCGAATATATAGTTAACACCATATACAGTACCGCGACGGTTACGATAGTTCATAGTTGATATTTTAAATCGACTAATGTTTTTACCAACAGACGCGACTAAATTACCTTCCGCATCTTTAATTTCTTCCGGTGAATCAACAGTGAATACGATATCATCATTTTCAACACGCGCAGAAAGTTTATGTGGCGTATCCGTTTTAATGTAATACGAACGGAACATAGGTGGCTTGACATTCAAGTAACTAAATATCTTTTGAAATGAACTTAACGTTTTATGTTTAGTCGCTTTCTGAGCCAGCGTAAGGATATTGTCAATAGACTCTTTTGTGTTCTTAGCATGATCTAGTAAGAACTCTGTAATTTCTTTATTTACTTTAAAGTCTTTACAGATATCTTTAACTACATCCGCTTGTACGTAATCATAAACAAAACGATACATCATACGACCAGTACGGTTATGTAAGAACTCACTAATGTTCTGCATCTTATTATCAGTGATGATAAACAGCACTTTACCTAATGTCTTATCTGAGAACAGAGTTAATAGTTCATCAGAGTTATCGACATCTTGAGACCCGCCTGTTGTATTGGAATAACGAGGAGAGTAGTACTTACTGTACTCATCGATATAGACAACACAGTCACCAGCAGAACGAATCATTGCTTCCAATGTCTTAGCACGTATCATAGACTTAACTTCAATTACAGGCATTGCTAGTTCACGAATACAGGCATTTGATATATTTTCTGCCAGCATTGTTTTACCGTTACCTTTAGTACCTACGATCATTATACCTAGAGGAACTTCCGTCTCTCTTAGATCTTCTAGAACCGCTTTAGTTCGCTCCTGCACATTAGAACCATAGATTTTTACTTCATCTCTATAGTGACCTGACTTGCGTTTAAAGCGAGGACCGTCTTCATCAACCGCTAAATGAACCGCTGGTTCAAGACCATCGATATCTCGACTGTCCGTATCTTCTAGAACATCTGTCGTTATGCCATTGGAACGCAACTTATAGTTCTTTATTTCTTTCTCACTCATTATCAATCCTTAGTTGTTGATATTAACTCTATGATTTTTAAACAAACGTTCAAGTGAAGTTTTCTCTCTACGATTAAACTCCGACGTCATAAGTTGTAGCATGTCCACTACTTTATTTTTATTTCCCTTAGTGATTGGAACTGAGTTCATTCGACGATACAGCGCATCGCGTCTATGTGTTCCATCTCCATCTACGTAATCTTTTAATGATAAATCACTAATCCTTACAACGTATTGTGGTCTATAATCATTATTTACCACCATCAATGCATCGTACTTATCGCTGTACTGACATTTACAGCGATCACATACCAGATAGAAGAAACAATAATTCATGTATAATCGTTCATCATCATTCAATTCGTGCTTTACTTCATTTTGCTTTACGATATATTGATTGAGTAAGTCAATAGTTAATGCCATTAGTATTCCTTGAGTGATAAGCTGGTCAAGCTTAGGTTATAGTTTGTTAAATTTAGTTTTTATTTCCGCATCGCTAAAGCTAGAGGCGAGGTCTTCAATAACATAAATAGTTCTTTCTTCTGTATCGGGAGTACTATCATCCGCAGCAGCAAATACAGTTACCGTACTACCTACGAATAAAGCTTTCTCTTTATCCAGAGAACGAGCCACGAGCTCATACATAGAGTCTTTAACCTTTATGTATAGCGATGCTAGGTATTTCTGATCCGTGTAGCTAGAGCGCTCTACAGTGCGTAATATTGAATCCATGTAAATGTAGAAACAGGCAAACGCATAAGCATTTACTGCTGTTGTAACATAACCAGATTTAGTACGCAGGCTAATAGAACGGGATGTAGATGCTGATTCAAATAAAGCATTGCAGATGGCTTCGAAATAAGTTTCGTCCAGAGTAGAAGGATCGATCTCTAATTCAATGCCTAGCGCTAATTTATTTTTACCGTAGTTAAAGGCAACTGCATCTTTAAAGTATTGGAATGGAGTATCTCTATCAAATACTAACGCACGCAACTGAGTAGAGATGTCGATGTCTTGTAACATGTCAAAAGCATGTCGCTTCTCTCTAGTGATAGAGCCGTCTAACGTAACATTACGATGAGGCATTCTGTATACAGTCGTTTTGGTAATAGCCATGATGTTTTCCTTATTTATATCATCTTAATAATATAGTTTTGTAACTTTTTACATAAAAGAGAGGGTTTTAAAACCCTCTCTTATTATTGTTTTATTTCCAACTAGCACTTGCAGGGATATAGACTTTAGTTTCGTAACGCTTACCGATGTCTCTAATAACACGTTTAAAGTGTTGAGAGGCTTCAAAGCTTACACCTACTTCAGATGTACGCTCAGCAAAACGAACCATGTCTGCTAATGTAATTGTAGCAGAAGCATTTTCTAAACTAACTGAATTAGATTTAGTTGCTATCTTAATACCTGGACGAGTAACGTGGTCGAAACCATTAGCCGCTAATATCTTTTTACGATAAGTACCATTAGGTAAAGCGATATCGTCCGTAATGCTTCGTATACTGAAACTAACATTATCTTGAGGAAGATTTAATTGCTTATCTAATGTCTCACCATATGGACCAGTTGGGATGATGTTACCAATAAAAGCAGGAACTTTTTTATTGCTACCTGCTGGTATGATAAAATCAATCCACATTGATGTATGTAAATGACATGTGTTCTTTTCAGCCGTATACATGATTCGTCTAAACCAGTCTTCATCTGTCATACCTGGTTCTTTAGACGGGTGCCAGTATTCACCTTTAGCTTGACCGTTCATCAAACAATCTCTAAAGAGAGATCCTTCACGTAACATGTCTTCACCAGAGCTAAGTGAATATGTTGATCCACCGCTGTTAGGGAACTCTAATGCACCAAGTACTAAATCACAATACTCACCTTTTTCATTCTTACGCAATATGCCGGTTTTATTTTGAGCTGACATTACTTCACAGCCAACTCTGAATTGTTTACCAACACGCATAGGTTGTGTTCCACCTATTCCAAACATTAATTTCTCCTTAGAATGTCTTCAACCTTTTCAGGCTTAGCATTCTCAGTATTTAAAGCAGCGATCAATGCAGAGTTAAAACGTGCACCTATCAGCTTAGCAGTTGTAGTTCGAGGACCGTGGATAACACTTGAGAAAGCAATCCATTTAGGTTTGCCTTTATATCCTTTATTAACCGCTTGTCTGTAGAACAACGTAGGGTCGTCTGGATAACGAGCTATTAAAGAAATGATAAAGCGAATGACTTCTTTAGTTGACCCTACTTTATTACCCGTCGTAGTTTCTACATTTTCCCACATCAAACACATATCGTCATATTCTAAAAATGAAGGAACGTAACCTTTATCTATGAAATACTCATAAGTGTAATAAGGCAAAAGTTTATCAACGATGATATCGCTTGAATCAATTACAACATCACCTGCATCATAATTAAAGACGTACATATCTTCATCGTCTATCTTTTCAATCTGATAACTTGTTTTCGCCAATCGGATACGACTCACATCACGTGCGACTGAAAACGTCCCATCCGGTAGTACTACTTTATAAACTGAAAGACATTCAGTATACTCACCAAAGCTAGCCAGATTCTTCTGTCTATAACGGGCTGGAAAGATGATCTTACAACCCGTCTTAGTGATATACTTACCGTTCTTCAATTCAAAGCTATCTAGTACTACAGCGTCCTTTCTAGCCATTGACGACAGTAGTCTGTTTTAACAAGTTAGCAACTACTTCTTTAACGAACGCTTTGTACGCTGACTCACGAGGTGTTAAATGAGGGTCGTTCAATGCAGCCGTATTCATAGTCTTAATAAAAGACCAGAAGCTAGCTTGAGGCCATACTGTTTTACAGAAGATCTCAAGTGCGATTTCACGAGGACGATTTTCAAAGTCTTCTAATGAAATCTCAGCTAGTAAATCAGCAACTTTAGAAGAAGAAAGAATCTCTTCTTTATTACCGATGTGAAGTTCAAGCTCAGAAATACCTTCAATCATTTCTTTGAACATACCCGCTGTTTGCATCTTAGACGCAGTTAGTGCTTTGGTAGCTGCATCTAGTTCAATCTTGCTAATCTTAGCATTGAACATGGCAATTGCTTTTTCAGAGTTCTGTAACAACTCTTCAGTAGTCATTTTAAGGAAACCACCATGACCTTCAGATGCGAGTAATGCACCCATCTTAAGTACTTCCGCTTCACCGCCATTGGCAACGTAGTCGTTGAAGTTAGTTTTGAATACTTCAATAACATTGTTTTCATGATCGATAGAACGAATCACACGGTTAGTTTCAACAGCACGACCATAGATATCAATGATTGATTTAATCACTGTACCAAGCGCACCAGCAGTACTACGTAGCACTGTATCGATGTTGTAGCGACCATGTAACATCTTGTCTTTGTTTTCGTATCCGCCTAAAAGAGCAGAGTTAACAAATAAGAAACAAAGGATGTAATCGTTTAGGTATTCGATGTTGTTTGGATAAGTAACAATGTTGTTACCATCTTTATCAACTTCTGTACCACGAACATTGTTTAAGAAACGGTTGTAAGCTTTAACCATCCCTTCTTCACCAGCCGCTGTTAGGATTTCTTTTACTTCTTCATCCCATGCTGCAATGCCAGATTCTAAAGTATTAACTAACACTTCTTCTGACTCATCTATGAAGTAAGCAGATGGAGAGTAAGTTACGTTTTTGAAACCTTCAGTATCAATGTACTGTTTACAGATACCTTCAAGATTACCAGACGTTGCAATGCGAGGCAATTCATGCGTAGCAATGTCATAGTCGATAATGTTAGTAGCATCTAAATTTGATTTAAGATTACCTGCTACCATTTCAGCAAAGCGAGCAGATAAAGGAGCAACTGTTGTTTGAATAAATTCTAAACGTTTACCAGACACTTCTAATAAGTCATGAATCATAGATTCAGAGATATCACCGTAACCACCAACGAAATCAATAAGTGTTTGATCAATTGCGCTTTCTAAACCAGTCGCTATTTCTTCTACTGTTTCAACTGGCTTGTTAGGAGTAATAATACTAACTGCTTGAGCTAAAGGAGAACCTGGAACAGGTGCGATATCAATTGCTGAATATTCTGCAACTGTTAAACCATATGTGAGGAAACGATTCATTACACTTTCTCCGCTAACTGTAGTTTAACTTCATTAGCAATGTCTTCTAGAACATCACGCGATTCAGGCATTGCAATTTCATTGCCGCCTGCTGTAGTAACAACGTGAAATGCCACTTGGCATATAGTTGTAACCGCTGCAATAGTAACGGTTTTTTTGTTTGTATGTATTGACATGAGTATCCTCTCAATGGTTGTTCTATAAATTTAGAAATCATATAATTGCCTAGGACAGCTAAGTCCTAGGCAATTGTTTATGGTGGTTATTTTTCTAAAACCGCTAAAGCTGCTGCAATAGCTCGGTCGTTTGATTTCTCAGTAAGTACCGTTAACATCCCATTATAGGTAAGGTTCATTACTATTCGATCATTAACACCCATGTGTGCAAAGAACACGTCAATGTCTTCACCGTAGATGGTTTTATTCTCACCTACCAGTATAGAACCGATAACTGATTTCAACTGATGTCCTACAACTATTTTATCACAGTCAGCTGCATCATTCGTACTATCGATATACACTCTAACGATAACCGTATCAATTGGTAGATCAGCAGCTTGTCCAATAGTTACACGACCATCTTTATATTTACGAGCATCTTTAGCACGTTCACCATCAAACTTCAATATCAAGTTACGAACTGATTCAGTTGCGTCTTCAATATCACCGTTGTAGATAACTTCAATCTTACTTACTTTACCTGCTTTACCAGCCTTAGGCGATAGTCTAGCATTTGAGTTAAGGGATTGAATGCTAAACTCATCAAACAAATCAGTACCAGCCGTAACACTGTCTTCTAGGAAAGCAAGAACAGAATCAGTAGCAACATCAGTACCTACTTCAACGAGACCGGTAAGTGCCTGATCAAACGTCGCTGTTATTTCTTTGATGCCTGTCGTATTGATAGTTAACTTCTTAGATAGATCTAACCCTACACGACAACTATCTTCTATTGTCTCAGGTCCATCCACTAGAGCAATGATTGATGGGATACCACGTTTCCAAAGAACACCACCCGGCTCTAGAACATCACGTTCAAAGAAACCAACGTTCCATGCAACTACATAACCTTCAAATACTTTAGTACCAACAACAACATCTGTTACGATGTCATGTGGGATAGTTTTACCTGTAACAACGCCGTAACGTCTACCAGTAAATACATGGTCATCTTTAAGATTGATATCGTCGTATTCAATAACGATAAGATCTTTAGTTACTCGTTTAATAACACCTGCGCTTCTAGCCTTTACTGCAAAGATATCATCTACTAAGTTACCAATAACCGCTTCACCACCTGTACGTATTAAAGATACTTCATAACCCTGACATGCAACCACGTGAGCCATTTGCACGCCAATAAATACTGCGCGCTTACCGTCATCCCGGTCTGCAAAAGGAGATACTAAGAAACTAGTAGATTGGAACTTAGCAGCGTCTTCAAAACTAGGAATAGCTTCATCAGCCATACCCAATAGATTAGTCACTTTAGGATCATAAGTAAGGAAGGTTGTAACACCTACGTCACCATTATCTACACCCCCTTCTGAAATCAACCCTAGATCGTTAGGATCAAATTCACGTTTATGTTTAACCATGATTCTAGATGTTTGACCACCCGTACCACTAAACGTAAGGTTCGACATTTCTTTTAAGTTTTGCACTGGGTTTGATTCTTCAACTATCTGTTTAGACGTATCCTTCTCAAACTCTTCCCAGACGGCATTTGGATTCATATCCAACTTCTTACTCGTCTGTCTTGCCTTTTGCGTTCTCACGCTGTCTGAGAGGTTCTTATAGATAAAGCCAGCTACACGTTCATAACCTTTAGTCATGAAACCAGAACCATGCATTTCTTTTAAGTGCCAATCAGTGGTAAGTATTTCAACTGCACGTATAACTAGAGGACGGAACTTGGTTGGTTCTTTCATAATCTCTAGAGCCTGAACTGTCATTGGATCTAACCAAATGTTGTAAAGACTTTCGAACTCACGATATACACGTGGACCGTAACCCATGCGTTGTAGAACATCACCCCAGATTTCATCACGACTATTAAAGTCTTCTAGCTCAAATAACTTAAGTGCATCTTTAGCAGCATTCAAGCTACCCATGATTAATTGACCTAAGTATTCTTCACGTCTGAATATAAGCGTATCGCTAGCAAAAGCAACAGCGTATTCATCAGGACCCATCTTTAAACGCGTCCCTTTAGGAACACGACGGTAAGTAAGCTTCAGTGCATTGATAAGATTCTCAAGTCCGAATCTGTAAGCTATAAGTGCACAGACAGGAACTTTCTTACCAACGATACTTACTTGCACTTTATCAACCGGTGCTTTAAGCTGAACTTCTTCTGGTATCTGTAGAACATCTAATAGACTGCCCATCATTGTACCTTTCTTACCCACTTGAGCAGAACGTACCAGACCAGCATCATCAACCAGTATATATTCGCCGTCACGTTTACCGATGATCATCTCGCCACCTTTAGTAAACTTCTCAACTACTGCTTCACCGTATTTCTCAACAGCATCCGCATATTCAAAGTTAAGTTTTAAACCAGCAACATCTACTTCAACAATACCTTTAGAAATCATCGTATAGAAACGAGGGAGTTTAACCAGATGATCAAAAACATCACGAGACTCTAGTATCGTTAATGGATGTTCATCGTTACGAGAAAGCTTCTCTATTTGTTTTCTCATCCAACCAGCGTAGTCATCAACCACTTTCTGTGATTTAATGAATGGTAGTTTAGAATGGTAACTAGTAAGAAATGCTTTCCATGGTTTTACTTTACGTATAGGAACATCACGACGACCTTTACGAAGATAGTATTTAACACCACCTATGAAGTAAGTACCATCTTCACGAATGACAGGTACTTTAAATTTGATAGTAGATACATCGCCGCCAATTGTTTCAACGCGAACTGTATGGATCTCTATTTCATTGTGAACATCTTTAATGTCATCAATGCTGTAATCACGGATAATGTAACCATCGTTCTGTAGAGCGTATACAGAAGCAACTATGTCAGACTTTAACTTATACTTAACATAGTCTTTAGTTATGTTAGGTAGTTTAGACTCAAGCATAGATTTATCAATGACTGTTTTCTTATCAGGAATTTTAGTAACTGATAATTTATTGATAGTGTCTTTATAGCCAGCTAGTAACTCGCCTATGTTTTCATTACCGCCGTATGGGTCAGCTATCTTAAGTGATTCAGACGCAAGCTTAACGTAACGCTTAGCTTGTTTCTCAGTAATCTCACCTGTAGATACTTTATCACGGATTGAAGGCAGTAGCGTTTTAACTAGCTCTGTTTCATCAACCCCTTTGGTTAAGTCCCCTGCTGTTTTACCAAACTTATCTTCATAGACTTCTTCTTTGTCTATGGTTGAGCTAATGTCGCCTGAGTCAGTGAAGTCACTAGATGAGTCAGATACCAACTCACCATCTTCATCGTACTCTTCAACCTCTTCTTCAAGAACAACATCTAAATCAGCTAACTCAGCTTTAGAGATATCGTCAGAGATATCAATAGAGTTAACATCTTCTTTACCTAGCAAACGAATCGCTGCCATGGCACGAATGAAACTTAAAAAGATATGGTTCAATTGAGTAGGTGCAAATTTACCATCTGGGTTCTCAAGTGACTTACGCCATTTATTAAGATTACCTAGATTTAAAATACTTGACTTACCCGATTCAGTAAATACAAGATTCACTTTATCAATAGCAGCTTCATCTAAACGGTTAAAGATAGAATCTTCTCTATCCTCAGATATCCATTTATAAAGCTCTAAGATTATCAATGTAGACTGACGGTTGAAAGGTGCAAGTGATGTACTATTCATTGAATCTTTCAATGCTTTAAACTGTACGTAGGTCGGCACTTGGTCAGGTAATGATAAATTGATAAACTGATTGCGTGTACTAAGCTCAGAATATTTATTGATGTTATCTATCAATGTGTTTGTAATGTTTTCAAACTTATAATAGCTAGACAAATACGATTGGCGATAAGAATACAATTGATTCAGTAAAGCGTAGTTAATGATAATTACGTTTTCTGGATTTTTAACAATCGAATCAAAGTTCACGATAGGACGAATGTCACGGTTAGCATTTTTATATTTACGCGTTAAACCGTTAACATCGATAGGAACCTTAATAGGCGAGCCTTCCATCGTTGTGTATTTCTTAACATGTTCAATACCAATGAACCCAGTGCTTTGTCTAATCAGAAAGTTATTAACATGAATACCCAATTCATTTGGATTGTTAGTCATGTAATGAACAATCGACTCTCTTGGCAATTCAAAGCTTTCTTCATTAATTAACTTGAGTTGTTTGAGTTCATCTACTCGACGTATACCACGACGCTTGTACCAGTCGGAATAACGTATTGCCTCCATAGAAGCAACTAAATTACTTATCGAAGTATCCAAAGTCTTGTTCCTCTTCATGTCTACTAAAACGCATATCGCGTGTTAAGTTAAATGCTACTAGTCCATTACTCTTGTTACCAGCACTTGCTAAGAAGCTACCATCTAAACGAGTATACGCTTTACGGGTATTGTAATAACGTTTAATGTCGTTCACACTGTCTTCCATTAATAAGAACGGAGAAGTGTATTGGTCGCCATCGAAGTCACCGCCAGAACCATCAAGTCTAGATAGATGAGGTGATAGAGCATTTAACCATATTGCACGATCGCTTCTATCTGGGAAGTTATAGAATTCAACATCCGGTTCCCAGTTATCATTTAATTGGTGCTTTAAACTAGTTTTTACAGTGGTGGTTACACGGTAACGCGTTGGAAATACAGAACCATCTTCGGTAATAGGGTAACGAGTCATTGTCCCGTACTTATCACCGTACTGAGGATAACAGGCAATGTATAATAAATCGCCTAATGTCATCGGAGTAACTTTAGATGCAACGTAACCAGCAGGTAACTCATCGATATCTTGAATTACTTTAAAGGTTGTCTCATCTTCATAAACAAGGGCTAAATAATAACCTGATATCTTAATCGGTTTATTACGAAGCTTCTTATTAAAGAACCGCTGCAATAGTTTCTTACGACCTTCTGTTGTCGCGTATTTATCTACTGTATCAGCATCTAGCTCAACCAGTTCACGTTTCATCGTTTTAGCATTAACTAGCCAAACATCATCTTCTTCAATGCCAGAAGGAAACACTTCTTCTAAGATACTTAATTTTAGACCCCGAAGAGTAAATGGCAACGCACCAAACAAAGTTTGAATGAAACTGATGTTTGTATCTTTAAGCGTTGGGTTTCTAGGGTCTTTTAAATAACGAGAAGATGGGTCCATCGCCGTTACCACGTTACGTGTACTGTTACGGGTAGTACGTCGACCATACTTCTTCTGCATCACACCACGCTTACCTTTTAGGATTCGCATGATCATATCGAATATATCACGAGCTGTTCTCTGTACAGTCCAGCGAGGTACATCGTAAGGTGCTTTATCTTGTGTAGCAATCATTACATTAGTAGCTGAGATTAGACGACGATATAAATCATTTATTTCGTTATCAACACGTTGTTGATTGTCTTTTATCTCCATGTCTCTATAAGCGGCAGGCATGATTAAATGATAACGCATTAAAGACTGTTCTTCATAAAGTTGAAGTAACTTAATCTTTATTGCTCGTTCATCAGAACCAGTTTGCTTATGAACAATTTCTGCTCGTTTAGACATAAAGAACTCATAGCCCGTTTGTGCAGCATCAGAATCGTTTTTGACAAAGTTCTTTTCTTCGTCATCCCAGATTGCTTTTACTGTACCTGCCATCATTCCTAAGTAAAGATTTTTCTTTAGATCATTTAGGGCTTCTAGCAGTAGCGGATGTAATACTTCATTTTTAAGGTCAATGTAAGAAAATACTTCTTTCCTTTCGTCTGAACCGACTTGTCCAAATATATCTGTAGAGTATAGACCATCTGGATGAAAATGATGGGTACCTCTTTCAAATATATCAGGAGCCGTAACAGGCGTCATGAATTTAATAGCTTCCTTATTGACTTGTAAAATTTTTAAATTTAAGGGCTCTTTTTGAAAGTTTTTAATCATGTGACTCTCACCTTCAATTAATAGGTTGGATTATGAATAATAAAGAATATGATTTTGATAATTTTGAAATGGATGATTTCGATTTCAATGATCCGTTCCAAGATCCCGAATCGCCCAGTAATAACCGAAGTGTTGCAAAAGACTTTGGTAAAGGGGCATATAGCGGTTTCAAAGAAACAATAACCGATCGTTCATTTCAAGCAAACGTTTTACGTAAGGCTTTGCCAGAAGGTTATGGTGCAGCTTTTGACGTAACGAATGACGTGACTGATAAAGGTATTGGACTATACAATCAAGTAACAAATGATTTAAGACCAGCCATCGTTGATCTTAAAAGAATGGGTCGTCGTGCAACCACAATGCTCGATAAAGTTTTACCAGATGCGGTTTCTAAAAAGTTAGAAGAGATTCTAAAAGAAGAGAAAACCAACTCTGCTGAAATGACCAAAGATGAAATTCGCAATCAAGGTATAGCGTCTGAACTAGCTCCTATTTTCGAAGCGCAAGCACAAGAGAAGAAAGAAGATCAAGCTCAGGACATGATGTACAAAGTTGTTGAGTCTAAACGTCACGAAACCAATACTGAGATCTCTCAGGGTATACGTAACGAATTGGCTAAACACAATGCGTATCAAGATAACGTTACGATGCAATGGCAACGTAAAACACTTGAATTAAAATACAAGCATTTCTTTGTAGCTAAAGACCATTACGAACTATTTAAACTAACTCAGGAAGAAACACTTACTCACTTCCGCTCTTTGGTTAAGAACACTGGTTTGCCAGAAGCTGTTAAAATACAAAACAGTGAACTAGCAATGCAGTTAACCAAAGAGAAACTTATCGGTAAAGCACAAGATAAGTTCGCTCCAATGGCTAAAGACTTCCTCAATACATTTGGGGACATTCTAGGTAAACGAGTTAAAGAGAAGGTAGCTGAGTTTAAAGACGCTGTAGCCACTGCTTCATTTGCAGGCGATATGTTAGAGGGCGTTGACCTTGAAGAGATGGGTATCAGTAAAACTGAACTCGGTGCTCAGATGGGTTCTGAATCATTAACTCGCTGGTTAGGTGAGAAGATGGGTAAGTTCTTAGCTCCTCATATGGCTAAGAATAAAAAGATTGCAACGCTTGGCAATAAGCTTCTAAACGGTAGTGAGAACTACGACAAGATGCTACGTGAGCATTTAGAGTCTAAGACGTATACTGGTAACATTTCTAGTATGTTGCAAGAGACTGCTTTAGAAGCCCTTAGGAATAGACGTGAGTCTAGAGTAGGTTATGATCAAATAGCTAACTCAACCGACCATGCTGACTTTGACAACCTTACTCGTAAATCAATCATTGAAGTAATACCTGGTTGGTTATCTAAAATATGGCATAGCGTAAGCGGTACGGAAGAAGACTCAGTTACTTTTGATCATGCTGGTAATAAGTTTGTACAGACAACTGACCTCTCAGCTAGAATAGAAGGCGATGCAGTTAGAGACACTGAACTCGACGCATTGAAAGACATCAATAAAAATCTACTGTCTGTTGTTACAGATGGTTCAGTTGATGATATAGCAGATAAAATAGAAGAGATGTTTCTTCGGTTTGCTCGTACTGATACTGACTTCAACACTAAGAAACTAATTGATGGTGACTATCTAGATAAGTCTAAACTATCAATGGAAGAGTACGATCGATTTGCCGATGCTGTTCATGCCAAACTCGAACTTGAGATGGATGGAACAATAGGCGATGAAAATGTTAAAGGCTCTTTTGCTCAAGTAGAAGCCAATCGTGATCTAAGACGTTTGCGTGAAGCAATGCCTAACACTTATGAGACAGCTAATCTTTACGCTAACACAGCTAATAGAGAAGCTCTCAGACGCAGTGGTGTTACTGTTGACCGAGATGGTGATGATCATGTCAATGAAGAGTATATCTTTGAACGCTATCGTCAGCACGGTAAAGATAAAGCAGCAGCAGAAAAGCCTTACGACCCGTCTGATAAAGAACCAGGTAAACCTTGGAATCCTCCAGTCGGTCCAGATAGCGCAAGTGGCGCTGGTGATTCTATTTCCACTACCATTGAAGCAGGTGAACTAATTCAAAGTATTGATCAATTGATTGAATCTTTACAAGGTAGAACAGGCGGTGAATTAGCCATCGACTATGATCAGTTAGAAATGATTGAAGGCAAGTTCTCAAGCCAAGAACATGCGTCTAAGCAAGTTGATCTGTTAAGTGAGATAAAAGAACTCTTAATTGATCTACCCGATATGTTTGCCTACGGTGACAATGACGGTACGCCTAAAGAAGGTAAACGAACCAGAGCTAAGAATTACCTTAAAGGTAAATACGGTAAACTTAAAGGTCTTGGTAAAGGTGCGTTTAACACCATCATTAAGAAGCCATGGGACATCGGTAAGAAAGTATTTGGCAATACACTTAAACCATTAACCTTTGCAGCTGGTCTAGCACGTAGAGCTGGCGGGGCTATTAAAGATACTGTTCTAGGTCTTAAAAATATAGATCTCTACTCAGCTACCAATAAGATCAATCCTTTAATCACTAAAGCTAAATTAGAAGCTGGTGAATATAAAGATGCTATTACGGGTAAGATAATTACCAAGATGTCTCAAATAAAGGGACCGATAAAAGACTTAGCTGGTAACTACGCTATCAGTCCTGAACAATGGAGAGATGGCCTTTATAGTTTCGCTGGTAAAAAGATAAACTTTAAAGCAGGTAAAGATTTCCTTTTAGGGTTAATCAAAAAACCATTTAACTTAGTCAATCCATTTAAGATGCTAGGGATAGATAAAGCCTATAACAAAGCTAAAGACTTCTTCACTAAACTACCAGACGTTTACGTGAAAGGGGAAAGTGAACCTCGTCTTAGAGTTGTTAAAATGAATAATGGAGCGTACGTTAACTCTGCTGGGGTTACGGTCACTCACAAGAAACATTTAACCGGTCCTATATACGAAGGTAAGAGCATTGTAATTAATGCTGAGGAATTAAAGAACCTTGTTACTATTGACGGTAAAAAGATAGGGTTGCCTAAGAGCGTTATAGCGAGCGCCATTGGACTTATAGGTAAAGGTGCTGGCTTAGTATTAAATGGTGGCAAGAAAGCCTTTGACCTCGTTAAGAAGGGCGCTGGTACAGCAGCCGATGCAATCAAAGGAAGTTTAGGATGGTTAACATCTAAGATACCTGGATTCGGCACTGACGGCAACGGTGAGAAACGTTCATTTGGAATTGGTACGGGAAGTATAACTAAACGTATCTATGCACTCTTATTAAAATACTTTGCCTATAAAGGACTCGATGTTAAAGAAGAAGAATTGGCTCAAGCGTCTGGTGGTATCGTTAACGGTGCTAAAGCAGCTTTCAGTTCAGCTACTTCAATGGGTTCTGGTTTACTGGATAAAGTTAAAGACAAGTACAATGCCTTTAGTGGTAAGACTGCTAAAGATAAGATCAAATCTAAAGCAGATGAGTTACGTAATAAATACGATGTTGATGGCAAGATAGATAAAGCCAAAGACAAAGCAAAAGATTACCGTGAACGTTCTGGTGTCGATGAGAAATACAATAAAGCGAAAGATAAAGCATCTGAGCTTAAAGACAAAGCAAGTTCTAGAGGTAAAGATCTTAAAGAGAAGTTGAAGCAAAAGAAAGACGCTCTTAAAGATAAAGCCAAAGGAGCTAAAGAAGGCTTTGCTGCTAAAATGAATGGCTACATGGATACGCTATTTGGTAAGTTCAAGAAGTTTAGAAACAAAGAAGAAAAGGACAAGAGCAAGAAACGTCCTAGCTTCAAAGATAAACTTAAGAACGAAGCCAGTGACATGAAAGACCGAGTAGGTTCTTTTGTCAATATCATGAAAGAACGTAAAGCTAAGAAAGAAGCTAAGCGTAAAGAGGCAAGGGAAGATAAGGCGGCTAAGGCTAATCGTAAAGGAGGGTCATTCTCCAAGAAAGTATTAGGACTAATGAGCGGTACGTTTGGCATGTTAAGTAAAGTGGTTGGTGGTATAATGGGAATAGGGTCAGTGTTAACAACTGTACTTAATTTCTTAACCGGTTCCAGTGTCGCTAATATGTTCCTAGGTGGTGGTAAGAAGTCTTTAACTGCTAGAGCTTTGGCAATGGGGGCTAGAGCAATACCTTATGTGGCTACGGCGGCTGTGGCGGCTGCTCCTGCCATTGCAAGTGGTGTTGCTACTGCTGCGGCAGCAACTGCTGCGGCTGCTGGTACAGTAGCCGCAGTTGTGTTCTCTCCTGTTGTCTTGACGGTTGCTGCGGTTGGGGCTGTTAGTTACTTTACTTATAGCTACTTCTCAGAACTGTTAGATCCTTTAACTGAACTGCGGATGGCTCAGTACGGTGTACCAGACTTAGACTATGATTTAATTCAAACCATAGGTAAGTTTGAGCAAATCCTTTCTAAGAATGTTTCTATCTCTGGAGAGTCTGCATCTATATCTGGTAAAGTACCGTTTGAGCAAATACCTGAAATCTTTGAGTTTGATATTAAAAATAAACAGAAGGTTAAGATGTTTAACAAGTGGTTCAGTGAACGTTTTAAACCAGTCTTTTTGAAGAACATGTATCTATTGAAAACAATGGCTAATTCATCTAACCTAATGACAGTAGATAAAGATCTTAAAGAAGAAGATAAGATTAAATTTGCAAAAGCTTCAATGATAAGAACTGAACCTAGTCCATATACAGTCACGTCTTCTCCGTTTGGGGATTCTGATATAGTGATGGATGGTCGAATGGAACCTATCGAAGAAGCACTTGCTTTAGTTGTTGAGAAACACACGCCTAGAGATAAGTCTGCTGAGAAACGTATGATTAACATGCGTAATGGACAGCCTTCTAAGAACCCTCAGAAGACCTACGATCTACCAGATGACGGTTACAGTGCTAAGTACGGTCAAGCTGTAATGAAAGATGCACGTAAAGCTAACGACAATAAAGCTAACATGTTAATGATGCAAGGAACGGTGGCGAAGGCTGCTAACGATAGTCCAGCTGAAGAGAAGTTTGATGTTAAAGACGGCGTTGAATACTTTAAAGGTACCGACATTGTCCGTAAACATTTTGACAACCCTTCACTGCAACGTAAATATGATCAACATATGCGTTCAGTCATTGAGATGAAAGATAATGAGCAAGCCACTTTAGATCCTAAAGATCCAGCACTCAATCCAACCGATGAACAACTTAAAACAATGAAGGATGTTCCTAATCCTAAAGCTACTCAATCAACAGCTGCTCAGTTTGCAGATCAGGCTGCCGAACGACGACGCAATAGCGATAACCCTGCTGTACGCAAAGCACAGAAACAAGCCGATGCAATGAAAGCTCGGGGAGAAGTAGCTAAGGTTGCTGATCCAGATAAACCAGCGAGTGTCACTCCTATACAAGGCACATCTGATAAACCGATGACCGGTGAGGAGTTTGCAAAACAGGCAGCCGAGCGTAGACGTAACAGTGACAATCCAACTTTACGTAGGGTGCAGAAGAAAATAGATAAGATGAAGGCTCGTGGAAATTCGGGTCAGACTACTAGCTACGTTCCTAGTTCTGGTGCTCCTACAGAAGTTAATCCAGTTGCTAGTATCTCTGAGAAAGAAATCAATGCTAAGATTTCATCTGTAGGTGATGCTGATGCAAGTGCTATCTATAAACCGCTTCGTGCTACAATGGGCGAATATGGCAAGATGGTAATGTCAGTAGCCATGTTAGTAGGCATTGAGCCTGATCCAATACTAGGACTTGCTAAACTAGCTACTAACTTCAATCCTAACAAACGAGTAGGTGCTAGGTCGGGTATGTATCTAATGGATGCTGCTACCTTTAGGAAACTAATGGATAAGCATGCTGAACGATACAGTATCGATAAGCCAGACATTAAGAATCCTCAACATGCAACCATTGCGGTGGCTGAGTTCCTTAAGGTGTCAATTGCTAGAATGCGTTCTATCTTAGGAAGAGAACCAACCTCTCAAGAAAATCTATCGGCTATGATGTACGGTACTGAGGAAACAATCCGCTTAATACAAGCAGATGACGATGCCAATGTATCTGAATTCATTAAGCCTAAAACCACAGCTGATAAAGATAGACTCTCTGCGAAGATGACTAAGAAGGAATTCTTTTCTGGATTATCTAGCAGACTAGATGAAGTGAAAGCTTCCACAACTCCTGCTGTTAAGAAATCGTCTTCTAGTTCTTACGTGGCCGATACTGCTAATGTTGTTAACAAGTCTAAATATCAAGATGAAAAGTCTGATGTTGTCGATACTAAAGAACAGAAAGAGTTAGTCGAGAGAGCGTCTAAGAGAGCCGCTGAACAACGTGCGAAAGCACAAACCCAATACGCTGCTGACAGTAGCCAGAGTTCGTTACAAGCCGTTACAGAGCTTAAACGTGCCAACTCACTACTAGCTGAGAGTAATAGCTATCACAAACAAAGTGTTGCTCTACTAAAAGACCTTATAAAGCAAAACGGTAAGGTTAATAATACAGCCCCTCAAGCAACAGTGAATCCTACTGGTAATCAATCGGCCTCTACGGGCCAGCAGGAATCTTTTAAGAAACCTGAAACATCCGCCCCACTCGATACTGGAAAGATATCAATGAGACGGAGTATATAAACATAATGCGCAGCTAGTTAATCCTAGCTGCGCATTTTATGTAATGAAGATTTTTTTTATTAATGGAGTGTCTATGTACGAAGTACTAAGCGATGCATCTGTCAGTAGTTGGGTGAGAAGTGCGTTTCTTCTTCCACCGGACTCATTCGATACAAGCGTAGATAAATTTAGAAAGCTACCGTCTGGTCTATTCAAATTTGGAGACACTACACTTGGTGGCAATAAAGCAATAAATCCACTGCCTCAGTTTACAGGCTTTGCTGATTTAAATGAAGAACGATATGTAGATGACCCTACAACTAAATATAGTTTCTTGGGTGCAACTAGCGGTATGGGACGTGACTATAGCGAACGTTTCGATGATACTCAAGTTATCATGCATATGCGTTTCGGTATTCCAACCTATAACAGCATGACTCGGTTCTTTGGTAACTTCTATGACCCAACAGCCGCACAGTTAGCCAATAAAGGACGTAGTAATCAAATAGCACGTTCTATTGGTAGAATCATAGGGACTGTAGCAACCTTTAGAATATTACCTTATATTCTAATAGCACAGACGCTTAGATTCTTAGCAGACATGCCTTCTACTAAATACTTCTATCTGAAACCTGCAATGCATATCTACAACGATGCTCGCTCAAGTGTTCTAAATAGCTTGATGTCAAATATGGGTAACGTAGCAGGTATGGCTAACTCAGAACGTACTGAGGGATATAAAGAACAAGAAGGTTTTGGTGATGATGATAAAGCAGCTTACCGTAAACTATTACCTGACATCTATAATTCAAATGGCAGCATCGATATCTATAACGTAACCACTCGTTATCAACGTCTTGCTAATAAACGCCATGAGCTATTGAAGAAGAGCCTCGATGAATCTAAAACAGCTGATGAAGCAATTGCTGCTGTAAGTAGAGTCTATAAAGAAACCGGACATCCTAATGATCCAGTTATCGCCGAAGGGCGTGATATGGGAACGTACATTGACGATTGGTTCTCTCTCGATGCGTATAAACCATTACAGGAAAAGGAAACCGAAGACCCAAATGAGGAAGCTAAGTTCGCAAACGATGTTGAAACTAACATTGCTAATCAACCTGCTGAAACAGCCTCTGATCTCTACGGTGAAGATGAAGGCTGGTGGTCTAAGTTCTTTACTTCGCTAGAAGCAGAAAGTAATGATGGTGGTCAGTTTGTATCGTTTAGAATTGATAAGCCTGGCTCTACAAGTTTCTCTGCTAATAGTACGGTTAAAGAATCTGGTGTAGCCGGTATGATTAACGGTATGTCATCGGGTGCTAAAGACATTCGTTTCAATCTATCAGATGGTCAGTTAATTGGTGGGTTCGTAGGAGACGCTATAGGAGCCGTTACTAGCTCGGTAGGGGCATTGCTTAGCGGCGTTGCTGAAAGTGTCGGTGTGAGCGGTCTAGCTGCTCTTATGGGCAATGCGTTAGTGGACATCCCTAAGTACTGGGAAGAGACAATAACAAATGCGCCTAAGATAAGTGCTAAGATGGAATGTCGTTCATGGTCATCTGATCCAGTATCAAGACTGCAGAACTTATTCATTCCTGCTATCTCAGTAATGGCGGGTGCTATTCCTAGATCAACTGGTTTCCAATCATACACAGGTCCATTCATTTGTGAATACTACTGTAAAGGTAGAGCACAATCTAGACTGGGCATAATTGATTCATTCACTATGACATTAGGTACTGGTAATATCGGTTACACTAAAGACAGTGAACCACTAGGTATTGATATTGAATTTACGCTATTAGATTTAACATCAATTACTCACATGCCTTTAACTGCTGGTTTCAATCCATTAGATACTCTACTTCCAGGTGGTATATCTAAATATCTATTATCAGATGAAAATCAATTTACTGATTTGATGGCAATCATGGGTTCGTTAGATTTAGTAGATCAGATCTATACAACTAAGCGTCTGAAGAAGAACTTCCACAAGTCAATGCTAGACTTCCAACAATGGCGCTCACCTGCTAAATGGGCAAGTGTTGCATCGAATGCTGGTTGGTTATTTGGAGCATCGCCTGGTCGCTGGCTAGCAGCTATAGCCGATCCTAGTGACCGTGGTGGTTAGAAACTAAAAAAAGAAAAAACATACAGCTCCCATAATGGGAGCTGTTTATGTTAGTTACTTATACTTAAGCTGCCACGTTTAGGTTCTTTGTTGTATTCAATTAACAAATCATCTAGTAGAATTGCAGCGTCAATGAAATCCATTTTCTCTGGATGCTTAGGTAGCAAACTCTCCAGTTTAGTAAATAGCATTTGACTTGCTTGTCTTGGATGAATTGTAAGCGGCACGTCACCCATTGATAAGAAACGATATTGAACCTTACCAGTATCGAGTATCTTACGCGTTACATTTAACTCGCGTTGATATCTGTACAGTCTAAAGATTATATCGTCTAGTAGAGTGTCGTGATGATCAGTTTTATCAACTAAGAAAGCGCTGTCCATTATTTTATCTGACTCTTTCATAGTGCTTTCATATAACCTTTCTGTAAAGCTAAAGGATTCCTGGTTCATACGTATCCCCTGCCTCTGGACCATACATGATGGTATTGATAATCTCAGGCCAGTCAGAACGATTAGCCAGTTCTGTTTCGATAGGACCTTCCGTACCCATGCATTTCTGTAGGTGTAACATGCTTTCTTTTCTTTCAGCGTTACGTTCTAGCTCAATTCGTTTAGCCAATTGAGTACGTAAATAAATCGCCTCATCTTCGTTATAACTATAATGCATAATTTAATCCTAATAGTGAATAAAAAAAAGAAGCTACGGAAGCTTCTTTTTATTGTACAATACCTAACTGATATTGTACAATGGTAAACCGGTAAAGTCAGAAACCTCATTACAAGCTTTACTGACTGCCAATCTTTTAGACATTGAATGATCGTATCTAAGGTTTTGTTCGATACGATTACGTAACATCTGAGCTAGACTATAGCGACCGTAGAAATCGCCTACGTCTCTAACATCTACATTAAATGTGCGATCACTGTTAAATATTACAGTAGCACGAACTCGACTTCCTCTTATCTGGTGAGTAGAACCACGATTCATTCTACGTCTAGGTAGAGGCTCGCGTCTAACTTCTATTACACTTGCAGATGCTAAAGCTACTGCTGTCACTGCTACCGCTGCTATACATAGTGCGTCTGAAATCTTCATGGTTGTTTCCTTTGATAATGGGGGGTTAATTAAGCTACTGTGTTTTCAATAGAGAAGACATCATTGTCACCAGCTATTATTACTCTAAATATATCTGCTCTTGACAGCGATGATTTAGCAGCTTTTATGTTAGCAGCATCGGCCGCTACCTTTAAAAACATTAAGCCTAAGTTTACTGTGCTCATTCCTGTATTGCCTTTTACTTCTTTTATAGCAGTGACGTTTGTTTCGAACTCACCGTCCTTTACTGTAACGATACCTTCGATTGCATCGTTGGTAAAGTAAAGGGTATAACCGTCAAAGAAAGAAACATCGCTGTTACGCTTAGTTGACTTTTCTTTTTTCTGATCTGACTTATTTAGAAAATAAGCCGCGCCTAAAGATACTACTGATACTGCTGCAAGGCCGGCTGCTATTTTAAGTTTAATTGAATTCATGATTCGTTTCCTATAATTGTTTAAGTTAGTTATCTCATATTTACTATATAGATGTCAAAACCTTTCCATTTCAAACATAAAGGAAGGCAGCCGCCTTCCTAGTATGTATGATATCAAAGCACTACAATGAAGTTACAACGCCAGTTCTGTATTGCATAGGGCGGTTCTTTACCAAATTCAGTAAAGCTATGTTTTACTTCTAACTTACCGTCAGCCATCTTAAGCTTTGGAATGTACGGTAAGATATAGGGTAAGCCAAATTCTTTTTTATGGAACAGTTTGAAGTAGTCGGTAAAATAACTTGTCAGACGATATAGTAGATGTTTCTTTTCTTTATCGTCTTCTAACAGTTTACAGTAACGTTCGAGTAACTGAGAAATGTCCAATATGCGAGTAACGATCTTACTAGATTGAAAGAAGGTAAGTTCTTCCTTAGCCGCTACTAACTGGATGATTTCTCTTTGGTTCTTACCATGAGTAACAAATTGTTGAATGGTACTGTAGTTTGCAAGTAAAGAATATATACGATGTTCTTCATTTTCAGTATTTTTATACGTATTGAAAAGCTCGGTGTTTTCTGAAGACAGTGCTTTTAAAGCAGTCGCATAACGTCCATACTTAGCTTGTTCTTTCCTGAACTTAACAGGATCGTCTATACGACCATAATCTAAGTCGACTGTCGAGTAAAGCTTTATTAGACTACATAGTTCTTTACGTTTAACAAAACGACGCATCTGCTCTAATGTCATGGTAAGTAACTCTTTTTAATAGGGGTGGATTTTAATTTCATATACGTTACCGAGACGCTGGTTTGTTAGCGTCAATAAACCTAGTTTGGAATTGGGTTCTTTTTTATATCTGTATACGTAACCAGTAGTTCCTCTAACCAAGTTTAAGAGATAGTGACTTTGGGCTATTCTTTCTTTTCTTAAAAGTTGTTCTACCTGTCTGTCCCATTCATTTAACATCTGACGTATGCCGTTGAAGTCGTCTATTGTGATGTCTTCACAATCCATAGCTTTAACGGTAGTGGAGAAACCATTAGCTTCTAAAGTATCTATGATGTCTTTGATCTGTTTAGTTAGACTGTGGGCGATTACATGTATTTCTTTTTTCATTTTATTTCCTCTCTTTGGGGGTTATGACAGCTGCCTTACATGGAATTGTAATGTTCTTGAAGGTAAAGTGGTACACATAGTATTTTCCATCTACCGTCATCTCACGAGAACGTAAGTTAAAACCAAGGTCCGTTAGCGTCTGCTTGCCATTTTTACAGAGAAGACTTAACATTTGTTTTGATAGTCTTTCGCAATTATGTTTGATTAGTAAGTCGAAAGGTATTTTACACTCACCCAATGGTGTTGGAAACTGATCTTTATTTCCAGGGACGAAATGTTTTTCAGTCGAAGCTAATGAACCGTAGATAGAATTTAAACCGCCTACTATCTTTTCAAGTTCATTTATTTCATCTAAATCAAAGATTCTTCGTTTGAGTACCGTCATTAAGAAACGATAGTTTCGTATATTCTCAGCAGGGATATATCCCACTGTACTTCTAAGTAGCTCTAGATTATCTTCAGTGCGATTCTCCAAGGCGTTTTTTATTTTCATTAGGCATTCATTAGAATATCGTACAAGCTTCGAGAGGCGTCTTACACGGCTCTTAAATTGATCAATGCTTTTAACTACGGCATCTGCAAGTGCATCGTAGTCTACTTCTTTTTCTCGACCGTTTAGAATCTTGCGGACGGCATTAAGTAATGTTGCACGAAATAATGATAAAGGGATAGATCTATTATCAATAGCTTTTTGTATTTTATCATTTAAAGCAATAGATTTACCATTAACTACATATTCGATCTTCATTATCGTTTCTTCCTTAACTGACCAAATCGTCATATATTTTTAATACAGTAGAAGGGCTGAGTGTTTCCCCATCTAAGTATTGTGAGTTTAGAGTTTTTAATGCTTGAATTGTTTTTTCTTTATTGTACACTTTTCTAACTATAGTCCAGTCTCTACGTTCAGGGCTATCGACCTTGACTACCAAATCTGCTCCTGAAATGGCTAAGAAAGCTTCTAAGATAGCATAGTCAGCACTGTCGCCACGTACTTTCATTGCTATCGTAGTAACATAGGTAAGTGGGAACGAATACATCACATGCTCCTTTAACTTGAATAAAAGGGACCCGAAGGTCCCATGACATATCGACATAACAAGATAGAAACATCAAAGAGAGAGTAGATGGTTCTGCGTTGTTTAGTAAATCTTCCTCCATCCCTAGTAGTCGACTAAGTATAGCTTCTATGTAGATCAGGAGGAAAGATCAAATTATGTTTAAGTCATTGTAATGACTTTTTTAATTTTGAGTTTTTAATTTAGGTGCTAACCCAGACCCCAAAAGTCTGTGCCTGTTTTAATTGGCAGGTTAGTCTTTAGCCCTCTTGTCACTCTATGTCGTACCAGTAACATAATAGCTTTCAAACCCCAAAAGTCTGCGCTCTTTATATTGAAGGTAATTGACAATTCTTTAGGTAGATAAACTACTATGGCGTCTATTAATAACCACACTACTTCGAATATCACCTTCAGACATGTAGAGGACACTAGAGCTAAAATGATGAATATATTATAAATCATAAACATTCCTTTTAGTTAGTTGTCTATAGAATGTATCTGGATGTAATTAAATACCGTCGACCAACACTAACTCATGTGGTAAGGTGGCATCTATATCCGCCATCTCTCTAACAAGATCTCGTTTAATATATGAGATTTGATATAGGTTCAGCGGCATTGTATTGTCCACGACATTGAAGCCAAATATTATTCTAACTCCATGAACACGATTTATCTTGCTAGTATCGGCTAGGACTAAATCGCCTACGCGCTCAATTTCCAGTTCAGATAATTGGTATGTTTCATATGGATAACCCCTGCTGCTATAGCCAGTGCGGTCAACGGTCATTGCAAACACTCTTTCTATTCGATTGGATGAATCGTCTCTAAACAATGCCTTATCGATATACATTTTAAAGAAACCAGCATCTGTTTTTGGTTGCAGTAACTCACTAGGGTTGCTCGTATTCCAACCGGCTTCGATCATTGCATCAACATAAGGTTGGAGGTTCTCAGAGCCCGATTTAGGATAGTACCTTGAAAAAAAAGAAGCTGAATATTCTTTGGGTTTATATATTTCAGCAATGGAAGTAGGTAAAACCGCTGGGTTATCATAGTCTATTTCTTCTTTATTGAAACGTTTAAATAACGTATCAAAAGGAGAAACTATTTCAACTTCCTCTGCTCCTTCCTCCAGAACAGGAGTCACTATCCCATAAGGTATTAAATTAATTTCTTCCACCGAATGTAACCATCCGTCTCTATATATTAAATCACTCATAATTACTCCTAACCGCTATATATACTACCACTTGAACCAGAAGAGATACCTGTTTTATCAGATACTTTCTTTTTGGCCTTATTAATTCTATCGTTTACCTTTCGGTCCCATTTCTTCTTCTTAGCTATTTTAATAACTTTAGGAAAATACTTACTTTTATCTACACCTAGCAATTTAGCCGCATCGGTAGATAACGTATCGAAATTACCTTTTTGATACTTAAGTACTCCGTCAGTTACGTAGCCGCCCCATGTAGGGTCCATTTCAGTTAACGCACCTGACAGTCCAGTGAGTTCTTCTTTATTGAACATTGACAAAGGGTCTTTTTTATAAGATGCTAATAGGTTTTTAGAACCTAATTTCTTTCGGTTACGCACATAGTTCTTACCTAGTATTTTAGTAGCTGCCAATACAGTCTTCCAACTACCTCTAGAAGCAGTCGCGTCAAACTCATCATCGACTGCTTTTTCAATAGTTGGTTTATTTTTTGACTTAGAATATACACTTGTCAATTCTTCAGCAGAGCCTGTCTTTAAAAGACGTTTAGCTTTAGCTCTATCTAAAGCATCTTGAGACTGTGGGTTTATAAACGGTATGCCGTATTCAGCAGCTAAAGAATTAACTTTATTCTGGAGCTTGTCAAAGAAACCTAATTCCTTAACTGTACCATCCACAGCTTCACATGTACCGTATTCCTCATCTTCAAAATAATCCCATTCATCTGCAGCACCGTCAATATCTTGAGAGTACTCTTTTATGTTTGGATGTTTCTTTAACGTTTCTTTAATCTCAGCTTTTTTAGCAGCTTCATTTTTTACAGAAGCAACCTTTTCAAGTTCCTTAGTCGGCTTCACCTGATCTACCAAAGATTGTACTTTATCTGTGGTTTGTTCAGGCGAATCCTTCTCTGCTAACTTACTGAGGTTTTCTGTAGGTGTGACACCATTCCCATCGAGCGCTAGTACTGTTTCGCTGGGGTCAGATATGTTTAAACTCCTTACGTACTTACTCATCATGACCTCTAATCAATAATCAATCATAAAATGCATACGTGAAGGACCAGAGTCCTTCACGCTAGTAAATTATTTTCTTTTAATGTTGAGAGAATCGATGATCTCTTTTACTTTAAGATCAAACTCAGCAGTCTTTTCATCCAATGTGGTATTAGGATTTTTAGGTTGTGCTTTATCCTCTTTCACTTTTTCTTCTGGCTCTTTCTTCTCAGCTGCGTGTCTACTTGTTTTTCTGGTCGATATATACCCCGGAAGGTCGTCGATCATAACAGTGTGTTCAGTAGGTCTGAGATGTCCCTTTCGCTTTATACTTACTGAAAAAGAAATGCTTTCAACTTTCAATAAAGACATCATCTTTAAGAACACGTCTATTGACATCGTATCTTTGATAATATCTTTAACCAAATTAGAACTAGCCGTCGACTTAGCCGTCCTTGTATTGCGTATGTGGTTATTCGGATCGTTTAACCATTTCGATTTCAATATAGTGAACTTATCTAGAGTTATGTCAAGTTCAATTAAAATGACTCGAAATAACTTAGCTATTACATTGCTAGTTTGGCCGGAGCCTTTATCTCTTGAATTAATAAGTCTTCTAATTTTGAGTGAGCTAGACTTTTCTTTTTCGTCATCTTCTTTTGACATGGGTTTTCCCTATAGGTTGGTTCTCAATAGTTCAACTATATCTTCAATCACTTGACCGTGACGTCGGGTATAGAAATCTATTTCTGACACATCATGCTTAATCTTGTTAAGCTTTTTTAAATATTTATTGAATTCATTATTGAATAATTCTTTACAGTGAGTTCTATCAAACGGTACTTGTTCAGAGGTATTGTCTCTGAAATAGTTTTTACCTCCTATGTTTACTGGAGAGGTCGACGGTATTGGTTTACTTATACGACCTATCGTTACATCATTGTTTATTTGAACCATTAGTTTAACCAGCTCTTCTATGTTTTCAGTATGTACGAGTAATACATGACTATCTACATTTTCAAACTTTACTACTGGTAGATATTTAATATTGTTTATCAAGTAGATTACTTTTTCTTTTATTTCTTTATTGGAAGATAAGAAATTCTTACACCGCCACTTAAATAAAAGTTGTTTAATAAAATCCATTGGCAGGTTATCCTAGACTTACATCATTTATATGATATATATTTAAAGAACTTTACATAAAGGAAGCTAACATGGCAGATGTTAACAGAGAGCAGATTGAGAAAACATTACATCGTCGAGATAAGTTTCTTGATGAATTAGAAAAAGACACAACTATTTTCATTGATCCTAAAATGGGCTCTCTTTATCTTAAAGCATTGGCTGATACAGACAAGCAAGCGCAGACCAACTTACGTTTAGAAGTTGAAGATAAACAAGCCGACTCAGCCGCAGAACAAGCACAAGCCATGTCTGCAATTTCAGAATCTATCCAACGCAATGGTTCAAACCCATTCTTACGAGGCAATGCAGTTGAAGCAGACAAAACTCCAGTCATTAAACAGTCTGGTAAATTTGAAATACTGGAAACTGAATTAAACGAGAAAGCATCTGGTCAGACATATGACCAGTTTACTACTCGTCAGAAATCTGAAGAAGCTAAACGTTTAGCGCTTAAAAAATAATAGAAAAAGAGAGGCAGTTGCCTCTCTTCTATTTTGCTTTATCTGTAGGTCTATCAATGATTGAGAATACCTTAACTGGAATATATTGAATGGTTATATACATGGCCCATGCTACAGCAACGAGATTAAAGCGATCAACATCTTTATATTCGTTGTGCATTTCCTGTGTCATTGGTTCAGAGTTTATCTGTTCGGTAGCAGGCATATAAAACTTCATTCTGGTTATAGGGAATTCCAATAACGCTTCTGAATGAATGTTCATCCACTTGATACCATCATAGTTAAAGAAGTAATAAATCTCTTTATCTTTCAACCATCTAGGCGTTATGTATTTAGGAGACACTTGAATGACTGTCACTTTCTCAGCAAACGTAAAGATTCGTCTAAGTATAAGTACAAACGTATCCGTCTCTTCTTTATTGAGTTTATAAGGCCAGACGTTTAAGAATATCTCTGGCGTAGCGCCTAGCTCTTCCATCTCTGGAAAGTTAACGATATCACTTGCTAGTTGATTTGCTACATAAGAAGGGATGTTTGTAATGACAGAATTCTTTAACTCTTCAACGGTACGTTTACCATATGCTTCATTGTACTCATCATTAGATACGTCGCAGTATTCTAAAATGGTACTGTCACCTATTCGTGTTTGCCAATCGTTAGCTAACATCTTTTTAGGGTAATTAACATCCATTGTGTTAAGTACCCCTAGGCGAGTATCGAGCAGCTCATCGAGACTTAATAAGATATTCATTCATCAACCGCATTAGATAGTCTAGCAATGTTAACTGGGACGGTTACGTACATCGCTAATATAACATAAGCAACTAACCATCTTTCGTTTCTAAACTTGTTAAGGTCAGTCGATTCAATAGTCTTATCCGCATTCATTAAGTTTAGAGAATCGGACTTGACAGACACGTGGTCGCGATCTGTGTGAAAGGGAACATGATTCTGTACCGTTTCAACTACAGCGTCTCTAGCGATCTCCCAGAGCCCTTCTACGGATAGTAAATAGATAAGACGAGAAGTAGCAGCGTGCAATACTTCAATGTAACTTATACTTACTGTTTTAGTCCACTCAGCATCGAGTAGCTTAATTTCTTCAACAAGCTTTAACTGGCTAGGCTTAGACGTTATGTTTTCTAATCTGAAATTAGTTAAACGTTTGAAGAATGTATCGTAGAGTTTACTTTCCCCATACAACTGTCTAGAAGAAACAAGTACTTCTCTACAGAACATGTCGATCTTATCATTGTTAGTTTCAATTGCAATTTCTGCCATTACCAGTTACCTTTAATGTGTGCTGATCTGAATAAAACATCTACCATATCTACTACTCCAGGACGTTCATCTGTCTGAATGTCTGCAATAGTTACAGTACCTTGCTCAATGATTGTATCTTCCATTATCTGATACGCTTCGTTATTACCACCCAATGGTGCTAAGAATTCATAGATACAGTTATCAAGTTCTTTTGCTTCTAAGTTACGTGTCTCTGCTAATGAGAAAGCACCACCCTTAGAATCACCTGTAACCTGACCTGTTGAGTCATCGACTACGTTAGCATCTTTAGGTACGCTTAGTTTATTTTCACTCGTCTGTATCTGACGACGTACATAATCTTTAACAACCATTGCTTTTACAGGAGAAGCGTAAGTAACATCATCGACTGTCTGATCCGTAATGGTTATATTCTGGTAGAACGTATGACCTAGTTCAAGACCGAATTTATTAAGACGTTCGATATCTACTTTAGTACCTTTGAGGTTAGGAACTATTAAGGGCAGTTTAAACTTACCCGTACGAATCAATTCAAAGATAGCCATACATTCTTCATCGCTCTTAGCAGCGAAGTATTCAGTGTACATGGGAACGTTATCGGTTCCTTTAATCATTGACTCTAATGATGACAACCAGCTGGTAAGGAAAGCTTCACGGACAGCCTTTTGTTTATTCTTAGGTACGTTTAAAAAATCCATTATTAGATCCTCTGTTCGGTTAGCGTTTCAGTTTCTGGACGCTCTTCTTTTGCTTTATAGTATTTACTATCTTCGTTCTGTAAGCAAAAGGTATTGATCTGACGTTTTTTAGCTTTAGCTTCTTCGGTGACGGTTTTCATGTATGAGTCTTTATTGTCAGTGAAGATGATGATTCGAGAAGCTTTGTTTAATATTTCAGTATTACGTTTAACCCCTGCCGATGAGTCAGCAGACCAGTTAGTTTTAATAACGCTACATTTGATTTTGTTGTCACTGCAATAGTCACGGATTAGAGCAGGGATACCATCGTCATCATAGGTGAAGACTTCAATGTTCTCAGCAACATCTTCATCTTTGAAGATATCTACTTTGCCTAATTTCTTTTTAACAACTTCCATATCGTCAAATTGTTTTATGCCGAAGATACCAACTTTAGTCTTCGAGATCTTTGGTTTTTTCTTTTTTGCAGTCATTGTTCAATTCTCTTGATTCTTTTAGCTTGTTTTTAATCATAGGAGGATTCCATTTTATTCATAAGGATATAGGGATTGCTCCCTATATCTGAACGGTATTAAATTAACACCAAGTTACCCAAGGGCATTCTAGCTTAAGTGCTTCAATTGCAACTTTACGATTTTTAATCGGTGCTAGTTTATGTTCTTTAATTGCTTTGTCATACCAGTACGGATAATACTTATCTGTAACGATACGAAGGACATCCCATGTTGATAAGAACGGTCCGAACATAGATTCAGATTCAACATGTGTCCAGAAGCCACGAGTCTTACCAAGTAAGAAGTCAACATCATAACCTAGGTCAACTAACTTAGCGTAGATCTCTTCCATTGTAATCATTTTATATTCTAATGGAAGGTGATGCCATAACTCTTTTAATTGACATACTTCAGATGTGATTTCAAAACCACGTACCAGTTCAGGATGCTCAACATACTTAGTACGAATGGTATTTCGAGTAAACTTAACATCTGGCTTTAATGCAAGTGCAGCAGTTGTGTTGTTACCCACTAAACCAAAACCTGCTTCTGTAGGTTTGCTCTTAGTTTTACGACAGTGATGGAACTCACTCAATGTAGGTAAGATACCTTCACGTTGAGAAACGATTAATTCAGTCGGTGCACCCGATGAGCCAAACTTACCACGTAGATTCTGAATGAACATACGCATTAAGTCTGTACTGTTTGTATCGTCTTTATCACGAGGATATTCACTGTACTTACTTGTTGCATTGTTGTAAGGCGTAGCTGAATAAACATACCATAAGTTATTAGGTAGGAACGCAAACTGATTCGATACGTATTTGAACTTAAGACCGTTTTTCAAGAACGCTAGTTTCTTAGTTGAAGTAGGAAACATTTCTAAGTTAACTTCATCGTCAACGTGCGCTGTTAATTGACATACTAAACCAGTACGCAGTGCATAATCAGATATCTGGATTAACATCTGTGCTTTAACGCCTGAGTCACGAGCACCGAATGTTTGCATGCTGTTAGAGCCAACGTCATTGTTGTCGATGATTTTATCTAATGACTTAGTGCCCATTCGAGATAATGAGTCAATTGCCATTACATCAACTTTAAGCCCTTTGAAGTGACGACCTTTCGCTGTTACAAATGGTAGAGTCATGATAGCTGTTTTATCATTCATCTTTGTTTTAGCGTAGTTCTTAACTTCTTCCCAGTAATCATCACCACGGTATTTACGACCATCTGTGATAGTAAGGATTTGTTGATCTTCATCTTCGAAGTCAAAGCTCAATGCTTCTAGGCGAGGATGGTGTTTACGCAATAGATTGAAACGACCAGGAGTTTGAGAGTATTCAGTATCTAGATTACTTCCCTCAGTAGTTGGGTAACGGTCTATCAGTCGCAGTGATCTAAAGTGCATGAACGTAGACTTGTGCGTATTCGGTCTACCACCTACACCTTCGAAATGAGCTAGACCCCCATTTAATATGGCTTCACCATACTTGCCATAGCGGTAACTGCCCGAGCAGTTTGGGATATCCATCAGACAGCCCATGTTGAATAAAGCTTTGATTGGTGGAGTTGACTCGATTACAGAATTAATACCCATAAGTTGGACCTTTCCTATTTTATGAAATTTGTTTTTACATATTAAAGTGGACTAAATAAAATGTTACAGAAAATAAACAGAAAACTAGCGTTAGAACCCACGGTTGGTGGGGTTGGTAGTCAGGCAATGATCTTGTATACAAATGTGTCGGCATATTCTAAACTTACTTACAGTGCTGAGGACGGTGCTGGTTTCGTTAAATCTTTATTATCTGGTTTTAAAAGCGCGTTCCCTAAAAAGACAAACTTTAAAGATTTTAAAAACTCAGATTCTAAATTACTAGAAACTTTATTTAAGAAGTTGCAGAAAAAAGATCTGGCTAATGTTAGCCAGCATCCGGTATCTATACAGGACGGTCTACAAGTTAACCTTAAGACATGGATAGTTACATTGGATGAATGTTATACCTCATTGTCTAGTGAGCTTACAGAAGCTCTCAGCGGCCTTGTGTCGTTGTTTGCTGTTTTGAATAATGACCCTGATAAAATCAAAAGTCTAAGTAATTATGGTAAAGTTAAACAAACTACCTTAGATGCTACCAATGAAAAGTTCCAAAGCATGTTCGGTTCTAGTGCTCGTAGTAACCGCTCTACTATTGGTGATATGATTAGTAGCGTTTCTGAGTTAGATGAGTTGCGTACATATTACTCTCAGTTAACTGAAAAAAGAAGTCAGTTAGACACCACTAAGGTATCTAAAGACATTGAACGTATCAATGAGCTAGCAGATCAGTTCATGGAACAATACGCTTTACGTCTTGCTGGTAATCGTCGTGCTGTATCTGACCTTAGCTTACATGTACATGCGGTTGCAGAAGCAATTAGTCTTTTATCTTTACTTGATTATTCTTATCAAGCACTAGATAACGCACTAACTGAAATGAATAAAAAAGTGTAACTTAAAACATAAGAAAGGGGCTAACACCCCTTTCTTATTATGCATTTCTTTTTGTTAACAGAAACTTATCTAGATTTCTTACATCAGCTTCTATATCCACATCTCTACCATAACGTAAGAAGTGCGGTAGGAAGTTATCAACCCGTTCACGCTTCAAGTTATTCATAGTGATGTTTGTTCTTCCGCCCCAAAGAGGTTCGCTGAATAATAAACCAAGCGCTAGACTTCTGGAACTCGTTGTTGCAAGCTTTAATGCTTCATTAAGTTCCGTCAGTTTTAGCTGGCGCTGTTCTTCGGTTATTGATTCACTCTCTAGGAAATGATTGTAAAGACTAACTATGACCAATAAACGTTTCATTCGGTCAGGGAGTAGTTTTGCAAGCGATCTAATGAAGAACATTGAGACCATGTGTTCCAGTCTAGATGTCATAAGCTACCTCTATTTACAGATTACAGAATTAGAGTGCGGTGCATAAATAGCGATACCATCTGAGGATTCAACGATAGCAGCGTATCTAAATGCAATGTCGCATTCTTTCCACGTTACAAACTTGATGCTGAAGTCTTTACCGATTAATCTACTTAGATGGTTCTTAGAAGGAACTGTAAAGCCAATGGCTATATTAAATTCTTTCTTACCTTCTGCTTTGAGATTATGGTTAACGGCAATCTTCATCATTGATAAGTTTGACTTGACCGCGTCTTGTAATGAATATTTAACTTTACCTTTAGCACTGGTTTCTTTCAATTGAAAGTCATCAGTCAAATCGGTAACGATAACAGTTTCATCATTACTTAAGTACTGGTCTAGCACATAATCCAGCAATTTACAGTAATCGAATACACGAGCCGATATTCTAGGTGGTCTAGCTACGTGTGTTAATTGCACACCGCCGTTCTCTAGCTTATCAAACATCACAACATCTTTGTTAAACGATTCTTCTTTTGGATAGAAGTATTGAGCACCGTTCTTTTCAAGTTCTACTAATACATCTGGTTTAAAGATGTTGCTCATCAGACCAAAAGAAATGACTTCTTCTGTAGAGCTAAGTAGCTTTTCTTGAGCAGTTAATACTTCATCAAATACTTCAACACGTTCATTCAAACGAACCACACCGAAGTTATGGTCAATGGCTCTTTTACCTGCCATCTCTGGTGCGTTGTTATGAGTTCCTACGTAATACTGGAACGTTCCATCTGGTAAGTTAATTTCATTACCACAGTTAGTTCTAAAGTACCAAATAGGAAAAGCAAGTAGTCTTGAATATTCAAGTTTAGCTTTACCGTATGTTTTAACATCTTCTTCTTGAAGAACTGTTTCTGCACTACCTTCGATGGTATTAAGAATTAAACCTTTAGTTGCGCTTGTATCTGCAAGTTCATTTCCTTTCTCACCGTTATGAGCACGAACCCAAACAAACTGTACTTCACGACCAGCTTGTGCTGCATCGGCAATAGACTTAAGTGTCTTTTCCCAAAGCTCTGCGTTCTTAACATCTAACCCACGAGAGTTTCTCCATCCATCACGTCGCCATTTCAATGCATTGACTGTACCTAGAATACAGTACTCAGAATCAGAGAGAACTTTAATTTTCTTAAGTCCTTTCTCTTCTGCATAATCAAGTGCGTATGTCATAGCAGATAGCTCAGCAACGTTATTAGACATCTCTGAATCTAAACGACCCCAAGCATCGATGAACGTCTTTGGCTTAACCGGAATAGCTTTGTTAACTTTAAAGTTAAACGGTTCTTTCTTTAAAGGTGTTTTGTCTTTGCTTTTATCCACTTCTGTAGATACAGCCGTTTCTTCTGCAAAAGGTTTAATTTGATCTGTGATTATCTCATTGCCTTTAGCGTCAAACTTAGACACCTTTAATACTTTATCAAGATAACCGATATCAGTCGGCTGTGCTTGATTGCGCGGTGCTTTAATTACATTACCATCAATAGCGTATGTATAACCATGAACACCCCAACCTGTACCCATAGGTCTTTTACCACCGTCGGTATAAAAAACGCCAGCTTCCATCGTAATATCCTTAATTGTTTAGTAGTCTATAGTAATAGGGATTTAGGTTAATTAATACACGATTTGTATTTATCGTATTTATCAGCAAGGGCTTTATTGTACTCATCAACAGTACGCGTGACCTTACCTATATGAATAGCTAACCGATTAATTATCTCTTCTGGAGACGAGTCTGTTATCTCATCTATTTCAGGAATTATTAGCCCTTCTTCTGTAGGAGGATAAATACAAGACTTCTCGCTATACACCGGTATGTCGTATTGTTTTGACAGATACTGGATGTAATAAGATAAGTACTCATGATAGTTCTTAAGTTCTCGAACATAGATCCTACCTCCTTGTTGGTCTCCGTACAGCTCTACGAAGTCCTTTAGCTTTGGGGCGTTATGTATCATAGGCTCCGTAACTTGAGTTGTGTCAATTGCACGGCTGTATTCATTAGGGGGTTGGTTAGCCGTCAGGTTACAGCTGCTCAAATAAGAGCAGCAGAACACAGCGAGTACGATACGGTTAATCATTAGAACCTCGGTTGTAATTGTTGAGTTTTCTATTCAGTTCATCTAAGTCAATAGTTTCATTTGAATAGTCGACGTTGGGAAAACAGATACCTTCTTTTTTATCTTTAAGGTTTTCATATTTAGTGAAGAGAGTTTTATACAAATCCTTCATTTCGATATAGTCACCTTTCAGACCCTTATAGTCATAATCCTTTCTAAAGAGAGCAGTATCTAACTTTGAATTTTCTGATTCTAGAGTCTCATATTTAGCCTCTAGACTTTCTAACTTCTTTTCTTTTGTGACTAACTCCTTTTTAGTAGCCTCGACTGTCAATGTCAATTTGTTTAACATGTCATATTTTTCTAATAGATCTGTACTTACAAAGGCAATGCATAAAAGAGAGATTGGTAGCAAGGCTGTAACCATGCCTCCTTCCGACTTTCTCTTTTTACCATCCATGTAAGGATGTCCATTAGCTCCCATCATTGCTTCTTTCATAAACGGGAGGAATGAAGATAATATGACTTTAATAAGATATAGCATAACTTATTCCTTTTCTACAAACGAGGTGACTATGATCGTTCATTCTTTTGTTAACGTAATACCTTTAATAAACAATACTCCTGGGCAGGTCAGTCCCATCGGTGAGTTATCGCCTAACTCTGCAAGTTTTAGCAGAGAGATTGGTAATTATTCAAGCTCACAATTTAAAGATGTGAAGATATTAACTTTTCAATCTGAAAATAATGATGTACAAATGGCTTTGCCTCTCGGCATGCGAAATGCAATACTTGAAATGGCACAGTGGATTTATGACACATCGAAAGATGGCAGTTACACTGGCGACAACTCAGACTTTAAGCAACTTTTCCAAGTTCAATATTCCGATTTAGAAATTGAAGAAGTTGGAAGAATGGAAAAAGTGGGTGATGTTTGGTACCCTACTTATATAGTTTTTAGTGCAGATGGAGACTTAGTTAGTCTATGGTTCTCTGATCAAGAGTTCGATAAAGAATATCCTGAGTATGAATTATTCCCCATCATGCCCTTGGACGATTTAGATAAACTCCATGAAACCCGAGCCAATGTATTCAATACACTAGACAATATTAGTCTCACTGATATATTCAATCGTATTGATATCGTTCGCAATGAAGTGCCTTTTACTCATCAGTACCCGCTCGAAGTTGACTGGGTCGATAAGAATGATCCTGAGGTCACTCACAAAATAACGTTCACAGCGCTTATATATGGTAACGCTGGTAAGAACATTGATCTTATTAAAAATAGCTTAGTTGAACATATACTGGCCAATTCTGAATACCCAAGATCTGAATGGGAAAAGATATTACCTGAACTGTTCCTACCTAATGAGTTCTACATCAGCCCAATGTGGAATGAGATATCTGTTGAAAACTTACAGTCTATCTTCGGTATTTATTCACCTACTGCTGATATGGAGCTAATGTTTAAATATGGTTTCAGTACGTTCCACGGTTTAGATATAGACTATGTCTACAATAATCTTGAACATAGCGCATTCACATTTAAATCCATTGGCTTTGTAGCAATTGGTAATGAAAAGAACCAGACCGGCATAACGCGCTTTAGAGATCAGATGCCAGAGTTTGCTTCTGTATCTACCTTAGATGCTTATTACGATCGCCTATCACCTTATACTCGCGGATTCATGCAGCAGTTAACATCTGCTTTTTATTACGCAGAACGTTGGGACGGTGATGGATACGTCAATCTACCAAATGATTTCAGTACAGTAGAGCGAGGTGATAATACTTACATCGTATTTAATTACGAGAAAGTAAATTACTTAATATCTGTCCGTTCAAATGTAATAATCGAACCACCCATTCCTGAATTTCCTGGAGACGGTGATGACGACGGTCCTGTTATTGGTCCAGGACCTGGAGATGGATTCATAGGATTGCCGGAGATAGAGTGTTCATTTGGTTCAGATAAGTACGATACAAACTCACTGGTTGTAAGATTGGTGAAGTTCAATCCGGAAACTGGTAATATGGATGCATACTTTTTTGATGGACCCATCTACTGGTACGCTCATTTAACTCAGATAGGTGAACCAACCGCTGTAGAAACAGCTTTCTCATCGGGTAGCGACGCGGCTTTCATGTTCGCCGAGTATAGCATTCCTTATAACGGTTATGAGGTAGTCGTGACTGCCAGATTAGGTGACTACGTTTCTAATCATGGTACGTTCGCTGGAACATTTGCTGATCGAAGAAACGATGGTGGAAACGATCCTAATGACGGAATACTTCACTAATGATGGGTTTATATTTACCTAAAGTTGGCGATGTAGGTTTCTATGGATTTAAAGCTCCCTACGAACACCTACAAACTACTCGCATTGAATGTATTCGTGTAAGTAGACTATCAGAGTTAGGTTTCAGTATAGACGTACAACAATCAGTTTACGCTAAGATTGGTTTAGAACAAGACGTTTATGACGAAGCTTCCGAGAAAGACATTCAAATTGCATTGATGATTCAGAGCGACGGTAATGAAATCTATATACCGGTAAACTATTTTACTAGCTATGTACAATCAAGTATTGTTGAATATAAAACAGAAACGCTATGTATCGATATAGGCGCTATACCTAAGTCTTTAAGTACTGAACATGTTTTAAATGAGATGAAGACATTGGCTTCTCAGTTGGTGGGGAAAGAATTAGAATGCTTTATTGTTGAAGGGGAAGTCGTTGAGCTCATAACTCAGGAGATTCATGACACGCTAGAGCAGGAAAGATTGATTAACGTTAATGCTGAAATCAATCCTTACAAAACTATTCAAGAACTTACTACTAAAGTGGCGAAACTAGAAGAGTACATTCGTTTCTTTGAAAGCAATACGTTAGAATAACAAACATAAGGGAAGGGACCGAAGTCCCTTCCTCTATGCTTCTACTGGGTTTATGTTGAAGAACTTATTCTCATGGTCTTGTATCTCTAAACCGGTTGGGTCTATTCTACAAACGTCTGCTCTAGTAAGTGCCTCGTACGTACCTTTAAAGTGAGAGATTAATACTATCGTACTTGCTTTATTGTGTTCTGACAAAAGCTTTAGATAATCGTAAAGTCTTACCTTGTGTTCTAACTTAAAGTATTTCCCAACTTCATCTAGCAATAGTGGATAGTTTGAAAGACCTAAACAACTTGCCGTAATTAACATGAATGCAAAGTCTATTATCTCAGCTTCGCCAGACGACGTTCCAGACACATCCTCAGATGCATTAGATTCTAGATAGGTAACTACAGGGAACATGTAGCTAAAGCCTTTCTCTGATACAGTCATGGGCATTACTGACAAAGGTGTAGTCCAGATAGCAGCGATTACTTCATTCATTCGTTCAATGAAATAGTTAGTAAATGAAATTAGACTTTTACCAATCAATCCTTTTTGAGGACCTAGCTTCTCTATCAGTTTAGCGTAGATAATAATATCATCATCCACTTGCTTCAATGCGTTTTCTAAATGATCTATTATTCCTTCTGTAATGCTACAGCTAGTCAATGTTTCATTCAAACGATAAAGCTTCATAGACAGTTCATTTACTTTCTCATCTATACCACTGTTAACTTTACTTTTAACAGAGTCTACGTAATAGTGATTTAACTTCTTAACCATCTCCATCAATTGCTGTTGTTGAGTACGTTCCTGACCTAGTCGATTCTTCATCTTGGTCAGTTGAGTAAAAGTATCGGTGAAACTAGCATGTAGGTTAGCTGTCTCATGATATTCGTTCTCAAGCGTTTTAACAACCTCTGTTGTATACTGAGCATCTTCATCGGTTATGCCTAAACGTTCACGGTGTTGAAGTATAGACGCTATATGGTCATGTTTCTCTTTAAGGACAAACCACTTAACCTTAACCTTTATTAACTCATGTATCTTATCTAGTCTAGGAGCTAAACTAGAAGGAGAAGTGAAGTATAACTCATCTGTCGTTATGAACGTTCGTACACTGCAAGGATTACTGTCGATGTCTAATGATAATTGATCTAAGTTGTAATGATTAAGTGAACGCAAGATGTTCTCATGCTTCATTCTGTAATCTCGTAACTCAGCTAGTTTATCATCACATTTCTTTATCTTGAGTTCAAATGCTTCCATCTCAACAGCCGCTTGCTCATTCGTCTGTTTAAGTCTAGGAATGCTTTTAACATCCACCCCCGGAGTGAAGACATGGTTACATTCTTCACAGGTTACGCTATCGTGAGACTCGATGTGTGTAATGGTAGCGCGTCTATTTTGAATCTCGTTGTCTAGCTCATTGAGTGCAGTAACAGCTTGACTGCGTTTGTTCTGGACATGAATATAAAGAGATTCATCTGCCATGTTCTTATTCACATTCACAGGTAATGTAATTAAGGATTCTTGAAGAGTACGTTTAGCTTCTTCAAAGGCACGTAGAATGATCTCAATCTGTTGCTTGTCTCTAAAATCATGAACTAAAGATAGGTCATGTAAAGACTCTTCATGTTCAACCGTCTCTATCTGTTCTTTTAATTCAAATAGATCTTCTTTAACTTTAGCAGTTGGATACTCAGTTACTGAATTAACAAACTCTAGCTTACGTTTATGTAATTCCATCTTCTCTAATAAGAAACGTAACTTATCACTACACGATGTTTTTTGTTTATCGGCTGTTTGTATTTCAGCTTCTAACTCAGCTATTGAAGAATAGCCAGTGTAGGTCAAATGGTTAGATACGATGTAGTCGCTCATCTTATCTATTTTAGAATGTAGATCTTGGATATGGACGGGAGCTGGTGAGTGATTATTAAACCTAGCCCCTGTGAGTTCTGCAACCGTTGCTTTTAAATCAACAATCTCATCTTGGAACTCCTTCTTCTTCTCGTCCGATAACAGCTTCTTAGTCTCATCGAATACTTTCTGTTTATTATACTTCTGTACCCCTGCTAAGTTTCTAGCTTCCACCCTCAAACTATCATACACTTTTAAAGCGAAGTCAATTGGAACATCACTTACTTTACTAAAGAAATCTTTACGCTCCTTAGAAGACATAGTCGTTAGTTTAACTTTACCTTTTAAGAAGTTATGTATTTCATTATCGTAACCTAAAATACGTTTACATAAATCCATCTGTACTGTAACCGTACCCCCATCATTCAATTCTTTATCTTGCTCAATATCAAAGAATGAATGTTTATGCTTTTTACCAAAATCTGATTCCAAACGATAGCGCTTAGATTCATGTTCAACAAGTACTTTCTTACAGCCTGTCTTCAAATAGTGCTTAGGATTAGCTGGAAGAGGACTGAACTCATTTTGCAGCGTACTCTTACCAAACCCATTACCGCCAATTAGAAGCTGTACGTCGCTATGTATAGTCCAATGAATAACGTTAGTTTTTTTATCCATCAAACGTTTATTGTTGCGGATATATAGATCTAGTATGTGCATTAGTGAATCTCAATTTGAATGTCTCTCATTATATATGAAGGGTATTTGAAAAAACACAGGACTTAAGATTATGGAAAAGAAAACAGCAGCCGTTCTCGAACAGATGTTAAAGAAGATAGCCAGTCTCGAATCTATGGTTGATGATTGGAAGTTCTATGACATAGGTCGAGTAGCTGAAAACAAATCCAGAAGTACAAATGACATATTAGTTTACCTTCCTACTCACATGGCTGAAATGTCAGGTAAGGGAAGTGTTGAAGATAGAGAAGAAGAAGTTACCTTTAAAGATGAAGAAGAAAATGACGTAACTATTAAGATTACCCATACAACTGCCGTTAAAGCAATCTGGTTGCCAATGGGCGATAGGTCTGAAAATGCACCAGACGTTAGAAAGAATGAACGCGTGTTTATTTATCGATGGGCAGATAGTGAGACGCTATATTGGGTACCTTCTAATTTAGACTCTCATCTACGTAGACTTGAAACCCGTACGTTACTATTCAGTGCTGATCCAGACGGCACTAGCAACACACCTAGGAACGCTGACAATAGTTATGCGTTACACATCTCAACACATGACAGAATAGTCAGATTCACAACGACTAATCTTAACGGTGAACCTTTTACATATACGATCGAACTCGATACGGAAAAGGGTTCGTTTACAATAGTTGATGATGTAGGTAACGTAATAAGAATAGACTCAGCCAATACTAAGATTCTTTTAGAGAATAAAGATGAGACTAGAGTTGTATTGCATGAGAAGAACATTGAGATCTACGCTCCTGAGAATATTGATATAACCGCTGATAAAGACATCATTGTTCAATGTGAAAACTTTACGATGAACTGTAACGCTGATTTCAAAGTAACTGCTCAGAAAGGTACTTTCGATATTCCAACTACTACGTTTACTGGCGCTGTCACTGTCGTTAAGGGAGTCGATGCTGCTACCATGGAATCTAAAGGTACATTATCAGTAATGGGCACTTCTACATTCTCTGCACCTATGACTGCTAACGGGATTGTTTCAGCGGCACCTATCAAGGGTCCTAATGATTCAATCTAGTACAAAAAAATAAAAGAAAAATAGAGAAGGACTAATGTCCTTCTCTATGGGTGCTTTTAAACACTAAGGAATAAAAAAATGGTGGGGACTCCTCCCCACCTAAAAGACCACGTGTACACGAGGTGGAAAATCTTACAGTAGAATTATTTATTTTTATCTTTTTCTACTGCTTGTTTAATTTTGTCTAATGCCAACTTTGTTGTAAAGGCAACGGTTGTTACTACTAGCGTTTTTGCTGCTGCTCGGATTAATTCTTCTTTAAGAGTCATGAGGACGTCCTTAGTAATTGAGAGATGAAAAGGCAGAGTGGAGGCCCTGCCTTTGTTTAGCTTTTTTCTGTTTGCGGAAACTGTATAATAAGTTAATATTAAATTGCTTCTTAAGTTACATTGGTTCTGTTATTTCCAATTAACTCACTGTTATGATATATACCTTACTTAATTTGCATTATAAATTATCAATTGATTTTTCATGGATAGCAGACTTCAATGAATGTAAGCTTTCACTTGCTGCTGATTCTACCAGTATAGAAATTATATCTTCATCCAACTCAAAAGGATTAGAAACAATATCGTCTAGGCTTCTGTATTGTAGGATTTCTTTTTCTACTACGAATGGATAGATTAACATCACTGTAGCTTTAACCGTATAAACATCTAGCAACTTAGTTACCTTGAGTTCTTCGGCAATGAAGTTTATCTTAATGTCTGCTTTACGTTCAAATATTTCTGCATCGTTCTGCAAAGAAAGCAGGGCAGTTGTTTGGTTGACAGATATCGGCACATCGAAACTTACAAAGCGATGTCTATTGCCAGGTAATGTCACATGTCCAAAATACTGATAGAACATATGGTTATTAAACGCAATACTAATTGCGGCGTCTTCAGAACTCATGCTGTTACGAGTAGCTGGTTCAAAAGAAATAGCGAAGTACTCTTCTGTACTTTCATCCATCAACTTCTTACACTCAAGTGTTTCAGTGTAAGCTAATGGTGACATCGTTACTGGCGAGTAATCGCAGTCAATGCTCTTTACATCAGATGGAAGATGAGACCCTAAGTGAGTGCAGAATGTGAAGTTAAGTTCTTCAACCACTGAAAACAAACCAGCACCAGGATAAACGCCAGATGCTAAATGATAAGTACCATCATCTTCTGTAACGCTAATAACTTCTGCCAGTACAATGCCTTCTGGAGATTCAAGCATCTTAGTGTCTTCATTGAAAAGACAACAGACCATGTCCTCTGTAACGTCGTCCTCGTCTACCCATTGTAGTAGAACATTCTCAATTGAATCCTCTAAACGAAGTGCTAGACTAACTAGTGACGTTCCATTTAAATCGATGCTGTTAAGTATATACATTTTGTTTCCTTAGTTTAAATATAATTCAAAGTCAGCATGAGTATTATTCTCTGCTGTTATGAATCTGAAATGAGTTAAATTATCTGTTCGAGTATAACAGGATAATGAAACAGTAGTCGATGGTAACTTTAATTTGAAACGTATTTTCTCCACGTCTCTAAAGAGGGTAGTGTTCGTTCTCTCTATTAAATCATTTAGTTCCAACTGCTGACTTTCAGGTATTGAAATCTTACCGTCAATCTTCTGTGCTGCTGGAGCATATTTGGTATAAACGATACCTTGCTGTGGTGGGATATACTTTCCCATGATGTTTGCAAGATCATTTAGAAAAGCTAAGAATAGATGATAACTTTTTATAGTGCTTAATCGTTCCTGTAGTTCTTCCTGACAGACTCGTACAGTCTCCTGACTCAATGTACCATACTTAGCTATTAAAGGCTCTACGTTACCGCACAGGGCTGCTGTATATATGTCACGAGTAGCTTTATCTGGAATCTCAGCTATATTAGCTTTAAGCTTCCGTTCAACTGCTTCCCAATGGTTATAAGTAGATAAAGAATCACTGTACCGATAGGTGTGATCGAAGACCATTAGCTGTTTAACTAACGGAGTCATTGGTTCTTTCATTTTTAAGGTACCCCCCAATGGCATCATCGCCATGTTAATATTAAATACATGAAATCTTTTCGATTAATGTTTTTATCTGCTATGGATTTCTTTTCTTGCAAGGTCTCGATTGAACGATACTTTATTCAGTATATCAATATCTTTATACTGCTTTATTTGACTTTTAAAGTTTACAAAGCCTCGGTCGATGAATTGGATAGCTTCTTCCAACATGTTTTCTTCAACGCGAACAATTAAGAATCTTTTCAATATAGCCTGTCGTCTTAATTCAAATAAATGATTAACTACATCTGGGTCAAATAGAGTATTGAATGTAGTACGTTCATGTTTTGCTATCAACGCTTCAATGATAGATACTGCTGCTCTCTGCTGATACGTTGGTCCTGTTCCCACTATTAAAACTATGGTGAGTTCTGAAGCGCGGCTGCGCTTCAGTTCCGCCCTGGTTAAGGCATTCTTCATTAGTTAAATTTCCTTACTAGGTCTCCTGCATTCTTTACGGTGAATGAACGATATTTACTATAGACTGGCTGTACCTTATCGTCAATGATAAGATAGAGTTCACAGTTGCTAAATTCGGTTCCATACACATTAAACAACTCAGGTATAACGTCAAGTGATTGTATATTACAAAAGATGTATTCAACTATTAGTTGCTTTTTAAAGTCAAACTTCTTAGCAGTCAGTTCTGTTGTAGATATACGTTTACGGTTAATTTTTAGAAAGTCCACTATCCATTCACCTTGCTCAGCAGGGTTATCCGAATAATGTAAAACTATCTTACGTCGCATTGTTGATTTAAGTAATGTTTCATTATCTTTAAATCGTGTAACGTCTACTGTATTTATTTTAGCTTGTCTTTCATGGTAAAGCTGTGAAAGGGAAGCTAGTTCATAAATACTGTCAGAACGCTTTAATGGATTAACATCTAAATCAGTTACTAGATGTGTTATTTTACTCCATAGCTCATTTTGTAAAACTGAACTATTTGCTTGGTGTTGTTGTATCATAATCGTTTCCTCAAACTAAGAGGATTAATTCCTCTAGATTAATAAATGGTATAACATGAACTCTCCTTAAGTTAAACAGTAATGAGACTTCTATCTCACAGTTATAATATAGTTTTAAAAAATATTCTATTACACAAAAATAAAAAAATAGACAGCCCCCATAATGGGAGCTTCTATGTTAGTAGATACTGGCTGTACCTTGAACGCCCGTTTCAATGACCGCCATGACTGACTGAAATGAGCGAGAGTCTTTAGTGAAGTGACCCAGTTCATTTAGATTATGTAGTTCCTCTAGAGAAGTTCTATATTCATGAAAACCGTTTTCATAGCTTACATCGATTATGCGTAGCACTTCTTTTCGCTGACGTCGTTTATGAAACGCTAGCCAAGGAAGGGGATTGTTACTAAATGCTACATTAACCGCGTTGAGTAGTTTAGACTGAACTGTTTCCATCTTTCCATCCTCTTATCATCTCAAGCTGTTTGACTTCAATTAGAAGATTTTCTAGTCTCCCATTAGCCAGAGCCTCAAGTCTATAGTTTAAAGTTTTAAGGGCTTGATATTTACCTAAAGTAAAACCATTTTCTAATCTAGAAAGAGCTACGATTGCTGGTTGATTGAAGTTGTCAGTGGATGTCGATGAAGAGTAGAAACTTTTAGCTAATTTGATATACTTATCGGGTAACTTTAAGTGTTCTTTCGCTTCGAGAAGATAGCTTGCTAATCCATATTCATGTGACGCATGTACGTCGTTTTGACATGGCTTGTCTGACAGTTCAACTTTAAATATTTTAGAGTAGTGCTGGTTTAGGATTTTAGATATCGTTAACTGTCTTTCCATTTTAGAAGAACCTAAAAATGTTTTGTCTCTAACGTATTCTGTATCCAATTGGATATATGCTTCTTTGATGGTCTTAAACTTAGCCTTCCATAAAGGAAAGGTATTTAGTTTATCGTACCAAAATAGATCTTCATTGAATAGTTCTAGCCGCGCGCTTACCGTGAGATATAGTTCCCTACCCATCTCTGGTGAAATGCCAGTATATAAGACGCCACCTAATGACTTAGTGACGCCTCTATACCTTCGTCTATCAGGAGTCGACATTTGCTTTAAATGTTACGGTCACATACTGACCATTGAACACAAGAGCAATTGTGAACGACTCTCTTTCACAATTAATGTATTCTATTGCATTTTCTTCAATGAACTGTTCATTGATCACTAATGAAAATAAGTAATGTAGCTGTACGTAAGCAAAGCCTTTATTTATGCAGTTCTCACGATTACCCAACCCTTGATGTTCATTTGAGAACACCACATCAACATTACTATTTGATAAGGTGGTGAAGATACGCTGATATTCATCTGTATAAAATGATGTTGCGCTCACACCTAGCAAACGGAGAATCTTCTGTTGTTCTGTTTCCATCTTTCTATTCCTTATTGATAAATTATCTGAGAAGCGGCTGGGCGAAGATCCCAGTCTTTATGTTTAGCATACTTAAGTTCTAGGTCTTCTAGAGAACGTAAGTCTTTTTCACACGTCACTACTTTAGTGGAGATTACATTGCTACATTGACGCACGACAGGCTTGCGTATAATAAAAGGCATGGAAGATAGACTTTTGATAAAAAGTAACTCTTGTTTATTTTCTCCTGACTGCTGTACAATCGCCTCACAGCCTTTCTCATTACAGTCTTCCACTGAGATAATGTCATACGTTATATAGAAACGTATGATGTCATTGTCGTACAGTTCATTGTAACGAGTATAATAATCGTAACTTACAGATGCTAAGATGGCAATTATTAATAGGTATAAAATCTTCACTATAGGGTCCCGTTGTTTTCTTTATATAACTGGATGACTTCTTTGATCATCCGATCTTCTTCTGTCTTCAAATCTCTATAAGCTATACCTTCATAATGTTTATCTAGTTCAAGTATCATTACCCCTGTTAGCTCAGCAAATGACTTTTCAAAGTAATCGCGATGTCTAGAATTGATAACATCAATCTTAGGCACTTGTTTAACGACGGCTTCTTTAAAGAAAGCTAAGTAAACATAATACAGAGCGGTTGGCGAAACAGAATAACAAACCTTAGATCGTATTTGTTTATAAAGCTCGTTATAGAAAAAACCATTGTCTTTGAAAGCAAGTGTTGTTTTACCAGTTGACATCATTTCCGCATGTTCAGTACCCAGTACTTGACCATTCATTACTTCGATGCCATAATTATCATCTAAGTATTCTTCAATCACCGACGCTTTCTTAACATAGTCAGCATCTATTACTGAAATGTTTTCCAGTTCAATGATCTTCTCTAAAGCACCTGTTAGAATAGGAGAGTTAAATGTTAGAGTTAGATTAAAAAACTCATAAGTCAACTTACCTTCTTCTGTTATCAGGCGCTTCAAGTCTACCAGCTGCGCTTCACTCATTTCTAATTGTTCATTTACCATGGTAATACGTTTCCTTTAAGTTTAGCCAGGGGACTGTAAGCATCGTGTTCAATAACTAAGGTAATTATTTCTTTTATCTTAGCTAAGATTTTTCCAAACCTTTCAGTTTTAATATAGGTGCTAGATAAGAATGCGTAATAAGCCGCATTGAGTTCAGCTAAGAAATCTACTAGCTGATGTTCACCATTAACCTGGTAGTAATCCACATTCATCAACGGCTGCCATAATTCAATATCGTCTACGTTACGACGCATTTTAGACTTACTCTGTACTAAGGCATCTATTTCTCTTAAAAGAGAAGTCACTTCTTTTATATGACTCATAGGTCTCTGAGCTCCATGTAAACAGTTCTAGGTAAAGTAATTGTTTCAATCGCCTCATCTAAACCAACTAATAACATATCTTTAAGTTCTTTAAGACGTTCAACGTCAAAGAAGTTAGTACTGTTGTTTAGATAAGGTAGAATGCTAATCTTAGACTCCGAGGCTTTAAACTCTGCATGTGTTGCGTTAGGTCTAAGTAGAAAAGCTTCGAATGTATCTTTAGTGTATTCGTAGATACTTTCTAGAGAACAATTCTTATACGGTATAACTTCTTTAGCCGACTCTAGGAATGATGGAAGACTAATGGCTGCTGAATCGGGTACTGTGTAAAAATTACCATTGAGCTTTAAAGTAGAAAGTTCACCTGCCGGTTTGTCTTTATTTAGTATCAAACCGGTTTTCTTAGTCAACATATCTTCAATTCGTCTGACTACATATGTTTCGTCCGTCAGATCAGAAGGAATGGATCTTTCAAACATTCGCATACTGTTATTGAAATTACTTAAAGCAATGAATTTCTCTTCTAGAGATTTACGTATAACAGCATAGTACTCAAGAGGTGATATACTAGGAACTTCTTCATGTGATTCCATTTCACGAGTTAGCAAGTCAATGAAATTCTCTACATATTTTTTATTGATGGTAACTGACATTTCCATAATCTTTCCTTAAATAAATGACTCTACCGGAGTAGAGTCATAGTAGTTTAGATGCACCGTGCGTAAAAATCAAAGTAAGGTAATAAACGTTTATTAGTAAAACGAGCTCTTACTCTACCGAATGGGGTATCTGTTTTTACGTCAGAGATCTCACGTAATCCCAATACGTATTCAACCAATGCTAAGTAGTTTTCTTCAACTTCAGCTGCTGTCGATTTAACTGCTATTTCTGAATCAGAAAATAAGATAGCCATGCAAGGAGCTAGGTTCTTACCAGGAATACCCATGGTTGCATGTAATGATTTTCTAACAATACGAATATCGTCAGCTTCAATCAGACTACCTTCTGGTTTTTCATTAACAATTACGAAATGAATATCTTTAATTACGAATGTATGTCCCTTGTTGTGAGGACGTCCAATCATTTTATCGGTTCCTTTCTTAACCGTTGCAAAACTACCTTCTAGACGACATTTGACTTTAGACAGTTTACTCTTATCTATTTCAAAATAAGACATGTCTTTATTAAAGTGACGTTTTAAAGGTAATGGAACGGCACTCACTAATGGATCTTCAGTACTCATGTTGTTAAACATTGCCTGAGCAGAATCTATAAGAGATGCATTGCCACGATATGATTCACCTGCTGCTAATACATCTAGCTCGCTGATTATCATTGCGTAGTCATATAAAGCATTGCTTGCCGATACATTGTTCTTAGGTAAACGTAAACCCGTCATGTTATCTACAATGCTAGCCATCTCTCTATCGTTTATAAACTTACGACGCTCGTTTCTAAGATCAATTGAAAACTCTGGATCTTGCGTGGTTAGATAATAAAGATAAGTACTTTTAAGTTCTTCATTGTTAAGCTCACTGTCATCAGCTAGATCTAACCAACGTGGGTAGTGAGATTTAACTTCCGCGTTTACTAAGTTGCGAATGTAACGTAACGTTTTATGTTTGCCCATAATCTCTGAGTGCAGTGCATCGTAACGTTCTTCTTCGGTTAAAGAGCCAATGTGTTCTGACATTGTGCCGTAATTGGCAACCAGGCGCTTGGCATATAGGTTGAAGATAATTCTTGATGTATTTAAAGTAGTCATGTTATTTTCCTAGATTAGATTCCAGTGCTACGTATAACAAGAATAGTACTTGTTGTTTATCTGGTAGCTTCTCGAAATCCTCATCGTAATAGTGTACTATCTCACGTGCTTGTATATTCAGCGTATATGAGATAAGTTTATTTAGTTCATCTATTTCTAGATAGTAAGTTTTATAAAAGCATTCAAAAATAGTCTTAGCTATTATACTATTGCATCCGAATGTAACTTCTAACGCTTTTAAGCATTCAGCTTTGCTATTTTTAAAAAAAGCACACTTCTCTGCTTTAGCATTCAGTGTGCACATTAGTTCATTTATTTTCATCATGTATTTTTTTCAGTAAGTCTGAGATGATACGTTTTAGTGAATCGTTGAATTCTTTTCTAACGGCGAGATAGGTACCGTCTTGTTCATTGAAACATCCTGCTTCTACAGCATCGTTTATTCTACCTTGGAACAAAGTCATTACATTGGTTATCATATCTGAAAAATAAGAACCCGTTTCATCTACCTCATAGTTAGCTGCCCAGTTAAGTGAATCTCGTAGCTTCTCTAAAACATGTTTAAATTCATGGTTAAATAAAAGAGGACTTTTAATATTATCAATTACTGATTTCATCCAACGCTCCTTTAATTAAATTAATGGACTCTTCGTCTAGTTTTATTGAAACGTTAAACTCTCTTAACTTCTCAAGTCTTTTAACTAGTTCCTCTATTGGAGCTAGGTCAAATAATTTAACAGCCCCCATTGCATCGATTACTTTATCGTCAACCCATTCGTCGGCTGGTACGTTCGCACACATTACTTTATCAAATACTGTTTCTGGTATAGCCGTATGATTTTCAAATAAAGAAAGCATTTTTTCTTTACTGAATTCACTATGAGTTCTTGGGTATAAACCAAAGCCCATTATGCGATACATATGTTCAGGTTTTTGCTTAAAGAACTTACCTGTATAGCAAATGATGTCCATGTCTATTATGTTTTCAATTTCTGATTTCATATGTTCATGACATTCTGCATACGAGTTAGCATTGTTACATGCCGTGTTCTGATACCAATGTAACTGTAATAGATAAGGTGTAACTTTCTTAGTGAGTTTAGTTAACTGATCTATAGCAAAACCATAATCACTTACCTTGGGCTGTTCTCTGTTGCGAGTATAGATTGAAAAGACAGATAGCATAACCTTATCTAGCAAGTTGTCTAACTCTTCTGGTGTAAAGATCAGTTCCATTTTAAAAGTCCTTTACGTTGCTTAAGAAGTAATCGGTTTCCAAATCCAGTACTCTATCTCTCATCTCTATCAATGCAAGATGTTTACTATCCCCTTTTTCAATACAGTTTAAACGCAAGGCATCGTTTATAGCTACATTGATTCGATGTTGGAAGTTAATAGAACAAGAAAGCGCTGTACGTTCTCCCACCGTCTCCGATTCAATTAAGATAGCTTCTATTACCTTTTTATTTTCCATGGCTTCTACGGACTCTACAGCCTTGCCTGTAAAGAATGCAAATTTATCTAATAGTCTAGTCATTTATAAATCCCTCAAGTTCTTTAGCAAGGTCAGCAGTAAGTGTTACTGACATTGCTCTTATTTTGTTCATTCGCTTAAAGATTGAAATCATGTTCTCAATGCGCATAATCTTTCTGTCTATATCGTCTTCATTCATGATATCAAGGGTGAATTTATTTACCTGCTCTAGGGTTTTAACGTAATCCTCTTCCCACGAATTCTTTAATATGAAATCATAAAGGATGGTTGCGGTTGCTTCGTCCTTTAAGTCGCTATCTTCTAAGAACTTTTCATAGGTGTATTTAAAGTCACTAGAAACATCGAAGTATAGATCTTCATATACCCACTTTCTATCTCCCCATTTTACTGGAAATCTTAAATTGGTTCTTTGCTCGATCTTACTCATCAGTACTTTAATATAAACCCCTGCGCTTCGTCTCGCTGGTCCATCTGCAAATGGAAAGCCGTAACCCTCATCTGCTGTATTGCAATAACCTACCCATTCTGATCTCTCTAACGTGCTAGGGAAGCCGTACTCGACAAACCCACAGTAACGCTTAGAGAAAGATGAAATCATCTTAAGATACGGCACAAGCGTTTGCATCTCGCTCCAGATCTTTTTGAAATGCGGCTCAATAACGAACGGTTCTTCTTTAGCTGCTTTAAGATATTTAATTTTCTCTTGCAAAGTTTGAACATACGCACCTGCTGTTCTCTCACCTATCTGATACATATTACTTCCCTCTAATTTCTTTTATTAGCCCATTGATAAAATACTTCAATGGCTCGTATATAGTGAATGAAGTATTGTCATTCGCAATAGCAAATTTAATACTCTCATGTTGCTCGTCTAATACATCACCATAGTTTGTTGTAGACAATGAAAATGTATCCTGTATGTAACTAGCTAACCCTTCACCTGTTACTGGGTTATTCCAATAGTCCATGAGTAACATATCTGTAATGACATAGGTACCGATATAACTGTACATAGCGTTTGGACCTACAGTGCCAGTATAGTGAGATTTAAACATATCTAACGTATACCCTTCGGCTTCTTTAAAACCTGAACGTTCTTCTTCTGTTAGGAATTTACTCTTCCCTTGTTCTTTATTGATTGGAGGGAATTCCATCTTAGCTAAACTGTAAGCTAGATTACCATATAACGCATGGGCATTGTGATCAGTAAGGTATAGTTTCAATACCTGTCTCGCTATAGATAAATGGATATTGATGTCATTTAATTCTCTAGCAGATGTAATCATTAGCATAACTCTTTCCTTCTAAGTGTTAACTTAGTTCTGTTGTTGTCGCTTCGCTCCTCCCTCTACCATTGTTTTGACAAACAATGGGGAGAAATAAATTCCTCAAACTATATCGAGGGTGTGTAAAATAATACTTTTTAGTAAAACAATTCTAATGCTGTAAGGTAGCCATTAGGAAATGACTTAGGGTAATAACTCCTACCAGTAGCTTGTTCTAATAAATCAACCAACTCACGATGGTTAAAGAAATTAGACATACTCGGTTCTATAGACAACGATACAACTTCCTTAAAGCCAATGTAAGTAACGCCACCTTCTTCGAATACATACGCTCTATGTAATACGTTATCGTTCCTTAGTGTGTACATATGAGGGCTTATAGTATCTTCTGAGAAACCTACGATAAAGAACCCGTTATCTCTTAAGTATTCCGTGTTAAGACAACTCCTAGGAACATCGCTCTTCATCAGGAATTGGAGAGTTTGTAATTCTGGATTGTTCAATCTAATGAACTCACCATCTACTGATTTAAAATCACAGCAGTTAAGTACTAGAATCTCAATGTACTCTGAATAGCGTCGTAACCAGTCGGTAGGTATAACTAACTCAGTTGTACCAGTATCGAAGTATGGGAAGCGTACAGTAGCTCCTAGAAGCTCTGTGAGGGTTTTAATACGTCTCTTTACAACAACATCTAAATTAGGATTTTGAGGTAACGTTAATTCAAATGTTACAGCCAACTCTCCTTCTGTATCGCTTACTTCAAATTTCATATTCTGCTCCTATAGCAAACATAAAGGAAGACAACTCGCCTTCCTTTAAAGAGTTTAGTTTAACGACGACGAGACTGTGTCGAATACTGAAGTGTTATTTCACCTAAGAAACAATAGCTTTTACTTTCTGCTATTTTAGGATGAAACTTTTTAATCTTATCTTCTGCTTCACGTTTAGTGTTGCCAAGTAAAACGATCTTAGTAACTCGACCACTTGCATGGTGAAGGCGATATTCGAAATTTCTCATAGCGGTTCCTGGTTCTGTTTGTATTGTTGGAAATATTCCACAGTATCAGGGAATTTCTCTAAGAAGACTTCTAAGGTAGCTTTATAGTCAGCTGTAGCCGATTCACAGTCATCTATTGCAAAGTGAGTAGATTTAGTTTTACTGATTCCTTTTAGCTTATCGTTACCCAAAGATCTGAGCATGTTACGCATCATAGACACATCGATTACCTGATAGTTAAAGAACATCGCTGTTCTAGGCAATCTTGTATTCATGAAACCGATATCGAACTGGACGTTTTTACCGACGACAGTCAGTGCGTGGAGATTACCTGATTCGTATAGGGCACGATCAAATAACTTAGGATATTTAGTACGTAACAAATCTTCTAATATAGCAGCAGCATACTCATCAACTACTTGTTCGCTGTATGTGTTTTTAGCAACTGAGTTATATTCACAGTCTTTAACGAACTGATCGTACAATGGCTTGAAACCAGACTTGGTATGTAACTCTAGAACGATTGGAGGAGCTTCTACCCATACTGCTGGAGCGGGGTTATATATATAAGACTGATGGCGCAATACTTCAGTAAGTGTTACTTTACCGTTTTGTATTTCTTGTTCATAAACTATAAAGCCTATTTCCAATAGCGCTGTTTTTAAAACACCTATCTCAACGTTACCGCCTATATCTAAACGAGGCTTGTTGTGATTGTTTGTTTCCATGTCAAGTGAGATGACTAACTTCTTCATAACTTAAACTCTCTCTTCTATTTTTTCTATTATGTATCTAGCATGTTTTGAAATACACGTTACTAGGACTTGAGTTTCAGTTAACCCAAGTCCTTCTATATGAAGTGCGGACACAGACTTATTTAATAGCTTCGATATTTCACTTCTATGATCTTTACGGTACTTCTCCATTTTAAAAGTGGACTTATCTTCACGCGCTTCTATTAGAATTTCCATGAAAAGGTATTTATTTTCTCTACCTATTAAATGGAATGCGTAGAAGATACTAAACAGAACTGGATCAACAGCGATGTATTCATTTAAACGATCTGTGAATTTAGTAGAACTACCTTCAAAAATATCTTCTATTAATAACTTGACGGTTCCTTTGAAAGGATAAGATTCTTTGTCAAGTTTCTTTTTATGTTTATTGAGGTGGAGTTTTGATAGAATGTAACTATCAGAAATTTTACTCATTTACACAATTCCTTATTAGTGTAGTGTTTTGGTTCTTGTATGGACAGTCATGTCTTGGTATTCTTCATCGTTATGGGACACTCTTATTCTCAGCACAGAATCTAAAAACATAACAGTCATGTTAACTATACTGGCTTCATGGTCCTCTGCTTCTTTAGACACTAGACAAGGTAGCAATAGTAAATAGTGAAAGATATCTGCACCGAAATATGTAGCAGTGAATGAATCTGACAATATCTTAGAAATTTTAGCTATCTTCAGTTTTAATGTTTCTATGGAGTCGATCATAAACAAAGTAACTGAACCAGATTTATAGAAAGAATCATATTCTTCTTGCGTGAACTGAGTTACGATAACTACATATTCTAAATCGTCCTGACCATTTACTGGTCTAAGTATGCACATCCTTTAGTCCTTAGTGGTTATATACTACATCAATAATATAGATTTATAATGTATTACATAAAAAAAAATAAAACTAACAGCTTCCATGGCGGAAGCTGTTTATGTTTAGTGTATTGTGATTGCAGATGTTGGAACATCAAAACCAACAGCTAACTCCATAGTAATAAAGTCACCTAGTTTCTTAGCGCCGGACATTACAGCTATTTCTAACTGCTGTCTGATAATGTCAGCAGTTACCGTAAGATTGCCTATTACAGAACATGATTCTAATTTACCAGAAGCATTAGTCGATACGATGAAGCTGTATTGTTCATCAGTAGATATATTTAAAGAGCCAGTTACTACAGATGGTGCTACAGTTGTTACTTTAGAAGTGAATAATTTTAACATGATAATTCCTTATGCTTTAGAAGCTTTGCGACGTTCTCTAATCTTTTGTTGAACTAGAGAAATTAATTTAGTGTGTTTACAGTTTGATTCTTCGGTGTAACAGTATAGTTCATTACATCTAGAAATCTTAACATAGCTAGTGTACTTTTCAGAACCACGGTAGAATACAACCCCAGGGAATTTAGTTGAGGTCATGTATTCGAAGTCTCCAATGATAATGCCATTAGAGAACTCTCTGTGTTTCTTTAAGCGGTCGTAGTCGTCTGTAGGTAGTTTGATCTCAATTCTTTCACAGTCTTCCAGATGCTCCTTCATCACGTTAGATGAACACCCTAGAAGTACCATGTTGAAATCGTCAACTGCATACATAAGACTCATTTGTTTTATTTTAGTTTTGATCTTATCTAGGGTATAGCTCATTTTAATTATCCCATTTTAACAGCGATAGAAACTCCACTACGTAGAGTACAGTGAGTACTTGACTTATAAGACTTAGCACGACGAGTACGGTCTTCTATTGAACCTTCGCCGATGTAATTAGCGTAGTTAACGTCCAAGCTCATTACCGCTAACGCAACTTCACGCAATGCTACCGCATCAGTAGTTTTGAACTCATCACCTTTAATAACAGAGATGTTAGTACCGTCTCTGGTAATGTCGACGCTATAGTTAACTTCTATAGTCTCGGCATCTATTGAAAGTAAAAGGCTGCGAACAACCTTAGCTGGTTCATCTTTCTTAACCACTGCTTTCTCTGCTTTTGAATTATAAACGCCTGCTACTACTGCGCCTACTACTGCACCGGCTACTGTTGCGATTGCTAGTTGTTTAAATAAGTTCATGGTATTTCCTTAGTTTGTTAAAAAGTAAGGCGACACCATTGTCACCCTACGAGTATTATTTAATTGCTGTGATGGTAAGGTCAAACGTATATTCATATATGGCATCGAAGTCTTCATGGTTAACTACAACGTCAAGCGCTTCTTGTTCGCTAGTACATTCACTGATATCTATCTTAGCTACTTTACGTAACTGTTTACGTAAGCAACCTAGCATATCAGGGTCGAATGAATTAGCAGCCCAGGTAGAAGCAACGTCAACGCTCGTAAGATAAAGAGACAGGTCATCTGGTTTATCTATAAGTAATAGTGGAATATTAAACTCTGCAAAGTCTTGACCGCCAAATTCGCTTTCTTTACCAACGACTACTGTTACGTTAAATTCTTTCATGTTATATTCCTTAGAAGGTTGTTTAAGTTAGTTATCTCATATTTACTATATAGATCTCAAATTAATTGCATTTAAACAAAAAAGAACTAAGGGGCACAATGCCCCTTTATTCAACTAGTCGTATATACCTCATACGCACATTTGTTTTCTAGATAACGTTCTATACATTCCAATGGAAGGGCTAGCGACAATATTACTAGAGTGGGTATATCCATAGCTACAATGGCAACACCTACAAATACATAAGTAAGATTAGTGAATAGTTCTACATAGCCACACATCTCAGAGAAGTCTTTACATTTATTATTAACACATGCTTTATAGTAACTGTTATGTGTCATCATTAACAACCCTCCTAGGCTAACGATAGCCGCATCTACCAAATACCAATTCTTACTTAGACCAAAGATCTCTACAAACACAAGCATGACTAAACCTGCTATGCTCAGTATTCCTTTTAGTCGGTAACAGTTAATCGGATGTTTCTTAATCAGGTGTTTTATACAAGGTACTAGGATTAGTATCATTGGAACATTCATTAGATAATTCTTTAGTAGAATAATGTCTGTTGAAAAGTTACTTACTATCTCCATCGTTAGAACAGCAATCAGTAGCGTACCTGTAAAGCCTGAAACCAGACCTTTTAACAAGTATCTTTTCTGTAGCTCTGAATACTTCTCTAAACTTATATTTACCATTTTTAATTCCTTAGTTGGTTTAAATTCACGTTTAGGATATGTGTGTTAAATTGTTTCGAAAAAAAAACATTGATAAAAGAGGGGAAATCAATCCCCTCTACGTATTATCAGTAACGACCACTTACAACTGTTTTTTCAACCAGTCCGTATTTCAATAATTCCACAAAGTCTTTAACGAGACGATTATCAGATAACGTTCGAAGCGAACCCATCGTTAGCTCTAACTCATCATCAAATTTAATACACGTCTCACCATAGGCAGTGGGGAAAGTCAAACCTTCCTCATTCATTGAGCAACGGGTATTGAATAGCATTTCAATGTCTACCACTTCACCGTTTTCAATGATTAGTTTGTGAGTACCTGTTTCATTAGAGATAACGTCAATTAATCCATCTACTGAATTATAAGGAATCTTATAATAGTTCTGAGATTTAAAAGCACCTATATGCATTAGACGGTTAGCTAGTCGTGTATCGTAAGTGATTATTTTACCTGTATCAATGTCATAAAGTTTGAAAGCACTCAGACCTTCAATTCCGATGACTGAAGTACCGACACTGCTATTGTTCAATATGTTTTGAAGAAACAATTCAAGTAACGAAATAGGATTGTAAAAAGTACTTACTTGATAATGTCTGCGAAAGTCTTCAAACGTTATCGTAAAGTAACCAAGTATGTCATCATAGTCAACATGGTCTTTTAACACATCAGAGAGACGATGTAAGAAAGAGGTTTGTCTTTTCATTAATTTACGGTCAAGTGGGATGCTAATTGCAGTCTCAGCACTAAGATCACTTCTTTCACCAATAGGATTGAGAAGTACCACCTTCAATAATTTCGGAGAGAACTCTTTTAATAAAGAGGTCTTTGGAGGAGCGCTTGTTTTCGTTTCGTTTACTAAAGCCATGAGGGCTCCTTATAGAGTAGAGTGGATTGTCTTAAGTGCATTTGCATGAACAGCTGCATTTTCATCAAGAGCAAAAAGGTTTTTGTCAAGATCCATTAAAGGAATCAGTACGTCACGTCGATAATCAATGCTAGTGTAGCCTGCATCTGTATTGTAGCTAAGTGTTATGTTATCATCATCGATAGATAGACAGCTTTGCTCTAGGTCAGTTCTAGGCGTTGTGCTATATGAAAAGATTTCATTGATGCAAGTCACTTCTATTGGACATCTGCCACCAATAAAGAATTGTTTAAATTTCTCATTGCCAACGGGTAACATTAAATGTCCTTTATTTGAAAGGAAGTTTAATGGTAGTCCAGATTCAGTAAGTGGAACTCTAGGGTAAGCTGGAGTTCCATAACGCGTAGAAGAAGAAATGATTACTTTATCTTCCTCCGTCACCATATTGAATTTAACATCGCGAACAGACACTATCGCAGTTAAGACAATGTAAAGTGACTTCATGGCACGTAGTAAAGAACTAGCTGTAGTGTTCTTATAGGCGTTTACGCTGAAAGCCATTGTTTCATTGGGCGATTCAATGTTCTTATCTGTATTGACAAATGAAAGCTTTAACTGGTTAAGTAATTGATCTACTTTAGGTGAACGGTCTTTATCAAGAATGATCTCTTCTAGAAAGAACTGTTCATCAGGTGCATTGAGTACAAGTATTAATTTATTCATTGTGAATCCTTAGAGTATGATTAGTGAAGTAACATCAAGTTCTTCATTGAGTTTTGTACCGTAATGTTCATTGAGAAACTTAGGTACGTCTTCATAGTTACTGTCGCCGCTCCCATAGAAGCCGTGACAGTGTGAAATGTGTTTAGAGAAGGATTGAGTAACGTTATCAATATCTCCTCTTAGAAACGATTCTAGAGCCTCTGTATCGACATCTAGTTCTTTCATTGAGTCGATGTGTAACCTCAACGTTCTAGCTATTGAGAAACCGTATTGACCATCACGAGTATGTAAATTAAATGTTGAATCGGGACATAGAAGACGGAACTCACTTCCGTCTCTACCGTAAGGGCTGAATAATAAAATGAACTGAAAAGAATCTGCTTCTTTCAATTCATGTCTAAAACTAGGTCTATCTACCATGATGTCATTCCCATTTGAATTTCTTCTTCTTTAGTCAATAGTAATTGAATACCATCTTCTGTACTAAAGTCTTTAACTGTACCTACTTCAATTGTAAGTCCAGTGAAGTAAATGCTTTTACATGCTTTAACTGGTGGAGAAGAAAATGTTTCAAAGCGACGAAGAGTACCGTGCTCTTTAAACATCTTATCAATTGTTTTCTTACTAGCCACTAACTCTATTTCATCTGTTGTGAATATCTCTCCACGTAGAGTCCAGTTAGCTTCGCCTTTGATTAGGAAATCAGTTGGCTTTAGATCATACATTTCGCAAAAAAGTGTGAGTTGCACTTTAATTTGTTCTGAGTTCATTAGTAGTCCTTAGTTCGCAGTGTTTAGTTTATTGTTATCCTGTTAATGATATAGTTTTCAATAAACTTTGATTGCTAATCTGCGATGGACTTATTCTTAACGACGAGGGTCATCTCACATGACGTTACAATGATTGAACTAGAACTAGCATACAACTCACACTGGTAAGCATTACGTTGAGCGTATTGACTGAATAACTCCATAAGGTAATCGAAGCACGACTCTTTCATGAAATCAAATTTTCTACGTATATGGTAAGAGAGATCTTCTGGATATATACGTTTTGCTTTATTGTGCTTTACATACTCTTCTCCTATAACTAAATTTATAGAATAGTCCATCATTCTGACCGTCTTTCCTAACGGGCGTATGTAGTACAATGCATCTGTACTAGACGCATCATCTTCTATTAAAATCATATTTAAATTAAGCACTCTACCAGAGGGTTCTCCGATAACATGATTATAATGACTTGTTCTAAATAGACTTCTAAATAGTTGTGGTACCATGGCGTCTAACGTTTGAATGTTAGTCTCATGTGCCATCTCCTTTTCCTCCCTTTTAAACTACATCATATCATTTTGCATAAACATGCATAGAGGAGGGAACAAGTCCCTCCAGCTATGTTTATTATGGAAACATTATCTTAGAATCTTGATTAGCCATGTTGTAAGCACGGTCGCTCCAACCATTGGTAAATGATTCATTATCTTCACGTTCCAATGAGATTGAGAGGTAGTGATAGTCACGGGCACTGTGCATGTGAAACAATAACTTCTCTTTCTGCTTTGGATAGTTCTGTTGTAGATATTCTTCAACAGCAGTTAACGTTAAACCGCCGATATAACCATCTGGTTCAAGGTCAGCGTATAACTCACCTTTACGATTGTGCACTGTTAGAATTCTTTGCAGTTCTCTAATACACGTAGTACGACCAGCGTTTACGCCGAAGTCAAACATTAAACGGGCAAGGCTAGGAGAGTATATTGCAACTCTATCTAGTTTCATCTTACGCCACCAACTAATGTAGTAGATGTGATAAGCCAATTCAACTGGAAGGGTTTTCATATCACCATCCCAGTTATATAAAGGCCATAGTAACTCATGGTCACGCGATGTAGCGTAAGTAATGCCGTGAGCTGTTTCTTTACCTAGATCATCCTTGTGGTTGACCCAGCCCGCTTCAACAGCAGTACATTCTTTAATGACCTGTACTGCCAATTCAGAAGGTTTGATTTTATATAACTGCATTCATGTTCCTTTTGTGAATAAATGGTTCACCAATTAAGCTTTTATAGTTCCCATAGGAGGGTAAGCGTTTTCACTAGCTTCTCGATACCAGACTTGTCTATTTCCAAGGTCTCCATTGGTACTTATCCTACGATCAGAATAACGATATTCGATGTCGCTATAACCATTTGCAAAATAACATTGCAGATCATTGGAGAACCCTGAAACAAGAGGTATGAAACCTTTGACGACTGCAATTTCATCAATGTTACTCACATCGCTTGAGATGAAACAAACCTCCTTCCCTCGCAAGTCAACAGATGAGAAAAAAGAACCTGACTCTGTACCACTCCTCAATAATGTCCAAGGTTTCTCTGCCGGTTCCTTATTAGAATTAATGTACTTTTCAACCGCCTGAACGACTCTCTTAGGAGACATGTAACGATCCGTTCTAGTGCCGTTCGTAGCGTCGTTTTGTGTGGCCATAGGATAGTCTTGCACATTAGATAACTTAACGGTTGTCTTAGTTATGCCATGCGGGTTAGAGGCTTTAAGGTGGTTATCTATTTTATCAGTGTCTACTAAAGCACCAATAGCATCTTTAACACGTTGAGGCGTCATATATCGATCAGTACGAGTACCTGCTTGAGCTTCACTGGTCGACGCCACAGCATAATTTTGTACATCAGATAACCCAACGGTTGTCTTAGTTATGCTGTGCGGGTTAGAAGCTTTAAGGTGGTTATCCAGCGCATCTGTATCCACTAAAGCTTCAAACGCTTCTTTAACACGTTGGGGAGTCATGTAAACATCGTTGCGTGTCCCCGCTCTAGCTTCCACTGCATTGGACATGGTATAGTTTTGTACTTTATCTAGACCAATGGTGCTCTTAGAGATGTTGTGCGGGTTAGAAGCTTTAAGGTGATTAGCAAGACCTTCTTCACTTGTTAGCTCTTCGATTGCATACTTTGTAAGCAGTGGAGTCATGTACTTCGTATTGCTAGAACCAGCCCTAGCTTCGGCAGTGGAAGCAAGTGCGAAGTTCTGTACGTTTTCTAAATCAACATCGCCCTTTCCTAGGTCGTGCGGGTCTCTAGCCTCTAAGTGTTTGGCTAGCCCTGGTAAATCGCTAACAGTAATCATACGTATAGTCCCCAGATAGTGGATGATAATTTAACGAAAGTCATTGAATAGACATCTGTTAATTTTACAGAGGTATCAGTTTGACCTAGATATTGGATTCTTTCGCTACTTGTTTTCTTAACAACGAAAATAGGATCGATGCCCACATGTTTCATTATTCGAATAGTATGACCAGTAGGTGTTGCCGTTAGATCCGGAAGTGTATGGTTCCCTCGGTGCCTTGCTACGAAATGGCTATGCGTCAAAGGGAGTACCGTTGCTTTATCTAGAAGCCAGGTAACTAATAGTGATTTCTGTTCGTTCTCATCTATGCGCTGACCTAGAGCATCCATGGCCTGTACATTCTGTTCTATTTTTAATTTTAGAGCATTTATCTGTTCTTGATGGTTAGTGAACGTACTAGAATGTTGATCTAGCGTAATTAAGATATTGGCAAGGTCTTTGTTCAGATCACTGAACTGCTTTGCAAAGACTTCCAGTACAGCATCGATTCTCTCTATAGCCGAGTTAGTAGTACCTATAAAGGTAGCTAGGTTATCGCGGTTAGCTTTTATTTCTGAATTAAACTTATCTAAGGTAGAATTAGTAACTGTTTTAAAGTTAACAGTGTCACGCTCAAGTGTAGCGACGCGTTCAGTAAGGTCAGTTATTGCTTCTTGTAAATCTAAAATAGTTTCGCTAACTGACTGAGTTGAATCATCACCGGTTTGTTCAAGATCTGAAATTAACTGTATTAAGTAATTGTACTTATCATTAATGCCGTTGACTTGGTTAGTGATATTTAAGCCTAAGTCAACATCCGCCGCACGTAGATATGCAAGTATTTGTTTAAATACATCAATTGCATTTTCATACCCGTAGGTATTAGATATGTGATGTAAATGTCCCTCTGGTGGAAGAACCGATGGGAAATCAATAATGTTTTCTAGGTAAACATCACGTGAATCGTTTTCGATGTTATTAATCATCTGATCGATTATAGACGCGTTACCTTGGTTGTTACCGCCTAACATTTGGAAATCGGCTAGGTACTCACCGTTAATTTCACTGTTGTAAAAATGAACAATGCTGAATACAGGACCGTCTGTAATACCAAACAATTCTTCATGTATATATAGTAATCGGTAATCTTTATTTTCTTCTAAAACAATAGATTGATTAAGTGTATTACGAACTTTTAATGTTTTTCCGTAAAATGGACCAGATAAAGCAAATGCTCTTGCCTTAGTTCTATCTAAAGTAATAGGAAAATCTTTGACTAAATTAGACACCTTAGCCCCAGTTGGGTCATAGGGATAATTATAAGCTTCACTCATGTCATTTCCTCAGGTTGAATATAATCTTTATTTCATACGATTTAGGAAGCGTCCGTGCTTCCTATTTATGTTAATCCATGTAGCTAATGGTATCCATGTTATAATCATACGACCAATCGCCATATGTAATGACACCGTCCACATCTCTACCGTAACGAGCTTTAAAGGTCGCCTCACGAGGACCTCGTAAATGATCGAGTACCGTGAAGGAGAATAGGATGAGTGACTGGTTACTAGCCACCGCACCGCTATACGCTCTGTTACTGACGGTACGTGTTTGTGAATCATCTGTAACTTCCAAGAACAGTGTCTCATCAGACATTTGAGACAATGAAGAAACGCGTATTGCCATTTCAACTTGTGCATTGCTCTTCTTGCCCGTTGTTTGATCAGTAAATATAGTAACTCTATCTTGCCAACCAATGGATGCTCTCACTGGCTTAGTTACCTTAATTGGTCTATCACCAGTAATGAATGAAATGACAGGAGACCATGCAGACGATCTGTTTGATTTACCTATATGTTTAGCACGAGCATAGAGACGGGTTCTATCCGGAAGGTCGGTCGTTACACTGCCTGTCGAATTGCTCGTGAAACTAAAGATGATATCAGAGAACGTTTCTGTTCTTGATATTTCATATTGAACATTGGCAAATGTATCTGCACCAGTAGGTTCTGTAAAGAAACTAGATGTATTAACTGATACTAATGGACTTACATTGCTTTCATTGTCCATTATGCCGATAATAGAAGGTTGGCCGATACCGATACCTAAAATATTGATCTCAAAGAGTCTAGGTGCGCCGTTTTTATAGATGGTCATTATAGACTTACCTATAGGAGCTTCGTCCTTTACGGTGGTGACAATATTAGAGTCTCTCAAAGTTATGTCTAAGAAACTAGCAGAAACTTCATATGTGCTAAACGAATCGTAATCTGAAATAACCCAGCTGGCACTAGAGCCTTGATATGCTACTGTTGGGCCGATTAAATTTATTACTGCTGCCTTACCAAGTTCTACGTAACGTTCTTTAAGGAAAGCGCGGGTTTCAATCACTCCAAGATACTGATTTGAATCGGTACCTTGTATTAGAGTAGCTAACGTTGCTTTCTTTAATGATAAGAAACGATCTAGACCTAAACGTCCGACGTCGATGTCATGCGCATTTACTTCATTGTTTACATGAAGATCGATCATTCGGCGAATGCGATTATGTACCAACGTACCTTCATCAACCAGTTCTTTGGTAACTGAAATGAATCTGTCCCAACCAACAGCATCTTTCATTAGTACTAGGTTAGGGTCTGTAGAATATAAACCTGGACGGTCGTCAAGTACATCCCATACCGAATCAATTGGATTAACTGGCTGTGACCGAGCAAAGTCTTGCCATGCAGCGTTTTCCATAGTAAACTCAGCACCAACGGTATGGTAAGCCAGTACAACATTCTGAGCTATGTAAGACACGTTCTTAAGTACGATGACCATAAATATTTCAGGCGCATCAGCACGGTTAGAAAGTCCATCGTAGTACCAGCCAAATTCATAATCTACATTAGGAATAAGTTTAGTACCGTTTGTTAATTTTAGTTCAAACGTCTTTTTATGAAACGGCGCAAGCTTAGGCGCTATTACGCTGAACCCTTTAGCGCTTGCACTTGGAAATGTTTGTATTTCATTTACGATTCTGTTTGAATCGAGCGAAGCGTTTATATCGTAAGGATATACAGTAGCCATTCGTCACCTCTTAGCTGTAAATTTGAATTTCTTTATCGTAATAGCGAAGATATGCACCGTCGCCCTCACCTATTGTTTCTGATTCTTGAATTACTTTATTAGTAACCAGCGATGTTTTAATAGACCTAGGATCTGACCAATCTGACCAGTCATCGTTACCCAGACGAATCCTACAGACGAGTTCATAAAACGTACTTGCTTTAAAATGTTTATTTTCCGTATTGTACCCACCTGGTCCATATTGTCCATAGTCCCCATTCTCGGAAGAAGACAGAGGAGTCCACGCCATCGACTTAACTATATCTGAAAAATCAATTGCTTTAACACCGCTGTAAGCGACTACTGGTCGCTGAGTTGAATTAGGTACAGACAACATTAATTTATATTCTATCCCCGATATAATTCTTTCATTTGCATATTCACTAAAGATACTGGCACCTGCCACAAAATCATGTGCTAATCTACCGCCTGATAAGATGGTAGTTCTAGGATTGAAAACAACTGACGGTGCGACAATGTCGATGGTAGTGAACTTAACGGTAGGACTCCACTGAGAACTGTAGATAGTACCTACGTGTCTACATCTTATATAGTAGGTACTTAACTTATTCAATTTAGCTGTCTGAACGTCGTCTGTTGAAGTAACTGTACTGAAGAAAATAATGTCTGAAAAAGTAGGTTCAGTCGATATTTGATAGATACATTCTTTCAGCGCATCTTTATTAACTGGAACTGTTCTAATAGGAGTAGAGTTAAACTTAGCAGATAGAGATACTCCTTTAGCATTATTTGTTATGCCTGCAATTATAGGTGCTTCAATACCTGCTTCTTTAATGTCTATTTCAAACTCAGTAGGTATATCATTTTTTAAAACAGTAAATGTTTTCTTACCTAAAGAATCTGTAACATAAAACTCACCGTAGATGAACTCATCAGTTCTAGTAAACGTTCCAGCAGTTGACTCTATTAAATAACGGCTAAACGAATCGAAGTTTGTAATTCTCCATGTGGCAACAGAAGCTTGCGTTACTTGTCGTGGACCTTCTAGATGTACTTTAACAAGCTCTTCTATTTTAAGGTACGTTTGGTCAAGGAAATCATTTAAAACGCGAGGTGTTAAGTATGAGAGCTTCTCTACTATAGTCAGTCTACTTTTAGCAAAGTAAGATAATTCAGAAGGAAAAAGATTCGCTAAACGCTGTAATCTTAGATCGATTAAAGTTATGTTATGAGCGTTAGGTTCTAAAATGTGATTATTCACACTGTCGACTAAATCCTGATACTGAACCTTAACTAACTCTACTCGGTTAGTTAAAGCAGTGACTAGTTCATTCATGCCAAAAAAGTCTTTGATGTGGTGTAAATGTTCTTCTACATCGTAGCGACCTGGTTTCTCTACAATCTCACTCCAAAGTATTTCTCTTGGACTGATTTCTCTCGTAGCTAGGTATTGTATTATTTCAAGTTCATCGAAAACAAGATCAGAACCTAGCGTGCGATAATCTACAAGTAAGATGGAATCGAAGTAAGATTTATTTAGAATCTCAACAATTCTAAAGCACTCTTTTCTAGTACCATCATTGATGAATGGAAGGGTTAATTTATAATCTTCATTCAATATTAATTTCTTTCGAGTTCTTTGATCTACGATTGATAAATCTTTCTCATGGAAAGGTCCTTTACGTAAATTCAAGAACGCGTAATCCAAACCCTGTGACGCTGTTAATTTATGCTTTTCTTCTTTAATGAAGTTTACAGAAATTGTACCGTTAGGGTCGTATGGATATATTATCAGTAAGTCGTTCATAACGATGCCTTATATTCAAATTGTCATAAAATCAGGAAGTAAAAATATGTTATTAGCAATTCACGTAATCGACCCTAAAGAAAATGAATTCTATACGATTAGCGTAGGGACGTCTTTAAAGGATTTGTACCAGTACGATGTATGTATGTTTCAGGTATTAATTGGTAAAGACCATCGTTATCTCAACCTTAAGAAATTACCTAACTTAACTGAGTTAGATATTCCTTTTTATGAATGGATGGCGGATAGAACCTATGACGGTTATGATACAGTTGCTGATCCAGAGCTTGTCACTACTAAGACCGTTAAACAACAAAACCTAAGCACTGCAATGCATTTACTAATACCTACCAATGCAACCGGTTCAATTGAAGACAAACGTCCCATTGAGCTGTTTGATGACATTGCAATGAGATTACCTGACATTGCTCAGGAAGTGGCTAACAATGCACTGTTCAGCGTAAACGGATATATACACAGACAACTTAGCAATACAGACTATCTATATCTGTTAGGAGCTAACCGTTCTTATTTAAAAGGAGGTATGTTAGATTTAGATGTTTTAGATTTCACTAACTTAGGCGGGATTGCACTGACGGACGTTACATCGGAGAATGTATCGAACATATCAGACGGCACATGCTACTATCGTTTAGGTAAGGAAGTGACTAAAGGAATTACTCCGTTTATTGTAATCTTGGGGCAATTGTTCATATTAACTGAAAATAGTCAATCTATAAAGCTAGTGGCAGATAGATATATCGAAATAGATATAGACAACATTGGTGAACGTATTCTACGTGCCATTGCGGACGGTATCATAAAACCAGAAGATGTAGGCTTGACAATTGGCGATAACGATATTTATTCAGTTAAAGAATTATTATCGGACGATACGTTTAAACGTGTAATGGATCTACCACATACATTTGCTGGCTATATCAACAGACAAACTGTTTATGTGAGAAAGCGTAAGTTAGAAAACATGGCAAATACTAACATCGCCTTTATAGGGACTAAGTTAAACAATCCAATACTAAATGCCACTGGTCAGATAATAAAGCATATCTACAGAAAAGAAGACAATGCAAATACGATAGCATATAGCACAACTTGTCTATTAGAAGATTATCGTTTGTCTGATAGCAGATGGAAATTGCAGAAAACAGTTAAAATGGTTAAGAAGCCAGTTGATAGAATCGACACTGAACACCTCTACGAATACTTAATCCACGGAGAATAGAATGATAAAGTCCTTTCTCAGCAGTCGTCTGGCCATATCTATTATCACGCTAGTGGTACTTGGTATATACACTACGCTGATTTATAATCACGGTGCCAGTACCATGAAAGATAAACTTCTTTTAAAATACAACCAAATGGTTTCAGAAAAAGAAGATGCGATACTTAAATTAAAGAATGACCTTGCACAAGAACGCCAAGCAGGTATAACTGCAAGTGAACTGTTAACTAAACAATATCAGGAGAGAATAAATGAACAGCAAGAAAAGTATGAGTCTGCTATTGACGGTCTTGAGTCTGACAATTTTAGGTTGCGAGTCAACATCGGTGAGGGAGACCCCATTGAAACAGGAACCGCTATATCTACCACTCCCCAGTCCTGCGATGATGGAAACAGAACAACCTATCTTCCTACAGAAACTTCTCGATTCCTTATCAGAGAAGCAACCGCAGCAAACGGAGTCGTTGAAAAACTAACGGCCTGTCAAAATACAGTTAAACTTTATCTTGAGTTAGTTGATAAATATAACAGATCAATTACTGGAGAGGTCAATGAAGGGTAATGTTTTTAATTGGATGACTGAGAAGTGGCTTGGAGGCGTTGCGTTTATTTATACGATGGTCGTTGTCTTTGACTTGCTGGTGTTACCTTTCTACTATGAAAATAGAGAGATAACATTCAGTGATGATGAGATGGAGATAATTAAACTAATGTCCTCAGAGGAACAGATAGCGTTTCTAAAGCGACGTAAGAATTACATACCCATTACGCTAGATAGTGGAAGTATAATCCATCTAGCGTTCGGTGCGGTACTTACGTTTGGCTACAGAGAGAAGAATCGTTCTAATACTAAAACGTTACTGGTCACAGAAGCAGATGAACAACCAAAGAAACAAACATAAGGAGAGGAGCATTGCGCTCCTCTCTTTCTATTTTGGATTTTGCTCAAAGAATGAATCTAGACGATTGAATAGATCTAGTTTGGTACCTGAGTTTTCTAACTGTACAAGAGAACAACGGAAACCTAATCTATCAGCATAATCAATGAAGTTGGTACGTTCTGCTTCGGCCAATGCCTTTCTATCGCCCCCATTGATATCACCGCGCTGCTCTAAACGTTTAAGACAATCGTCAGATGTAAGGGTAGTGATGAAATATAGATAGTAATGTAAATCGTAATGTTTAACTATCTCTTTCACTGTTTCAATGAAACGACTATCTGAGTTAGTCTGATGAATAGTAGATAAAATGAAACGGTCACAGATAACGTGAGTGTAATCGTTGTACTTACCGTTTAAGTAGTCTTCCATGAAAATGGAGAACTCAGTAAGGATAGCAAATAACTTAATGTGTTCTGGTTGACTGTCATTAACAAACCAAGGTCGAGTCATCTGACCAAAGTCATTATGTCCTGGGAATGAACACGTCTTAATGTTCTCAGGATTATCCCCACCTAATATAACCTTTAGCTGAGAGACAGTTGTGCTCTTACCGCTTCCATCGATTCCGTCTACAAATATTAAACGTGGTTTAGTATTCAACATCGTGTTTAACCTCTTTTATGACCTTGCCGTTTTTAACTACTTTAATAGTTTTGATTTCTTGTTCTACAAAGGCACTTAAGAATCTATCAGTTACGCGCTTTGTGTTTTTAGGGAAGACAACAACTAACTCATCTTCTATTTTATCAGTGCCGATATTGGTACGAAGTATTTTACTTTGCTCCATTAACTTCATTGTCTTTTCTGGATTCTTACCTTCGTAGTTACCGCTAACAACTTTCTTTAAGAACATGTAAAAGATAGACTGTTCAATAGTCACTTGTTCAGTAGCAGGATTACGCATAACAAACTTAGGTTTTAGTTCATCTGGTAAATCTAAGATAGCTGTTTGCATATCAAGTGGTAACTGTGCAGTTGACATCGCTAACGTGTAACGTACTTTATCTTTAGTGATTGGACAGAGCGACCCGATGATGGTAGGTAAACCTTTTGCATCGTAATATAGTTCTTCAAGCTTTGCATTGCTAAGATCGTCTGCGATGTCTTCTAGCTGTAGTACACGGATTACCTGTTCTCTGGTTATGACTCTTAACATTAGAAACGCTCGTATGTTTTAATTGAATAAAGGTTGGTGTCTTCGATTTGTTTTTTAGTTAGTCCTAAAGAGCGACCAATGTCAGTGAAACCACGTTGACGGTGCATTACCATATCTGTTAACTTCATACCTTGAGTCAGAGCAGCTATGTCTGCAAAGACTGTAGCGTCTGTGTCATAAACATCGATGACAGAAACGGACATCTTCTTAATGTCTTTTCTAAACAGTTTATATATTTCTAATCCACCAATGATTACGATTTCACTCATGTCTTCTGGTAACTGACTAGGACACCCGATGATTTGGAAACCATTATAATCACCAACTGGCAACGTCTTACTCAGTACTAGATTTGTTCTATTAGGTAAAGGAGTACCTAATGTATCCATCGTCTTACGACCCATTAAGATGGTCTTACCTTCCGTACAGTGTTTGAAGTATTTCAAATCAAAAGAACATTTCCACGGTAAACCAGTATCTGTACCAATGGCTCCGTCTTGCGATATAGCTAATATTGCTTGCATTAATAAATTCCATAATAAGGTTAGTTTCAAACAATATGTTAGATGGATGAAAAGTTACAAAAAAATAAAGTATAGAAGAGGTGGTAACACCATCCGTTAAGATGGTGTTACCGATTGATTACTTAGTTTCAACAGTCGCTTCAACTTCCGACTCTACTGTTTCAGTAACATCTTCAACAACTGAATCAACTGCTGTATCGTTGTCGTCTTCACCATAGTACATTGCAACTACTACTGCTGCTGCTGTTACTGTGATACCTGCTAAACCTAGTGCTATTTTTGATGCTAATTTCATAATGTAATTCCTAATAAGTTTTGTTAAAATGTTTTGTATTCTAAAAATGAAAGGGACCGGAGTCCCTATTGTTTACTTGGCTTGAATCTCAGCTTCTTTCTTAGCTTTTTTCTTACCCGATTTGAAACCGACAACTGCGGCAGTGCAGTGAACAGTTAGACCAATTACTAAACCCGCTGCCATGTAACCATCAATGAATCTAAGTGCTCCCATTACTTCTCTCCTTCTTTCTTTGCTTCTGCTTCAATGTCTGCGGCTGCTGCGCCAATTGACTTGAAGAGTTTATACGTGAAAGGTGCACACATAGTTGTAACAACTGCACCGATTAAGAAACCTTTATTGAACGCTGACATAATCTATTTTCCTATAGTGTTAAAGTGTTTAAGTTATCTATCTCACCTTTACTATATATACTTCAAAATCTTTCCATTTAAAGAAAAGACGTAGATTAAAATTCTAAGTACTTAGGAGAGGTTATAACAACCCAGTAACCTTCTTTAGAATGTATACGGAATACACCTTCGATGAAGTCAATAGGCATGTCTTCAATTGATTCTTCAAAGTATGACTCAATGCTCTGAATCAACTTCTCTAGAACAGCTGGTGTAAAAGAATAAGCAAACTGTGCTCGCAATGCTTGAGTAAACTGTGGTACGTCCAGCTTAATGAAATTAAGACCTGACCAGTCAATGTCTTTATTAAGCACTAGGTTAACTGAGTAGTTAACTTTACGAGCCATGGGTTTAACATCTACTTTACAGTCTACTGCAATATGGCGATGGTTAGCGCCTTCTTCAATTATCTCTTCTGGAGACAGTTGGAACAGATGATCCATTCCAAGGAAGAAGTCTTTTTGATATTCGATGAGAGATACTTTCTTAGTCATTATGAAACCTTAGTAATTAATTTAGGAACCACTGTAATGTCACACAGTGTCTTACCAACTTTGTTTAAACTCAATGAACCGCCCTGTAACGCAATGTAAGTGGTGTTTAGGAAATTGGTTATCATTGTATTGATTTGATCTTTATCTGTCATGTCGCACGATACAGGAAGTCTCACGATGTCTTCTATCTGGTAGGACATATCGTTTAACGTTCTGTATATTGGTGGCGAACTAGGATGGACTTTTATCTCAATATAACAAGGCTCATCTGCTATATCTTCAAGTTCTATTTTGAAGTTTTGCATTGCCATTACTTTATAGAGATAAAGGTTATTAATGTTCGCTTTATATTTAACGAAGTCGGAGAAGTCAAATAAATGTTCTGTTGCATTGGATAAACAGTAAGCCATTTGACGACTTAATATTTCCAATGATTTAACAGGCCATTCGATTAGAAACTCATTAACTGTATCGTCTTCTAAATTTATAATTCTAACTAGCTTAGCCACTTGATTCTCCTTAAAAAAAACCAGCGCCGCTTTAGCACTGGTTAATTATACCTATAGGTTATGCATGTTATTCATTAACCACTCGGTCATTAACTCTTTCTCTTCTTTATTGAAGAGGTTATCGTACTTTGCAGAGAACCATGTGTAAAAGACATTGTCTTTCTTAAAGTCATAACCAGCACCACCTATGTACTGATCAGTCTTCGTTAAAACAATTGATCTACGACCATCAACTAAGACAGTCAATGATTTCAATTCTTTACGTTCGAAAGAAATCTCTTCCACGTCTTTACCCATGGCCGTGAAACGATCAGATAAACCAGACACGATAACACCAATATCAACAGTACCGTCCCAGCTATGGAAACAGTCTGCTAATGCGATTTGTGTTTTTTGTGCTTCGATTGTACCGATAACTGCTTTTGCTATTTGTGACATATCTTGTTCCTTAGTTTATTGTAAGTCATATCGTGTTAATGATATATAACTCAAGTTATTTGCATAAAGAGAGGGCCGAAGCCCTCTCATTAATCTTCTTTAAATTCTAAAGAAAGCTCGCCTTCCATACTGACGGTTGTAGTAACCCCAGTGAGGATATCGACTTGCTCTTTAGACCACGCCATGATATCAGCATTACGTGTATTGATGTTTGGTAAATCACCTGTGTCTAATTCTAGATGAACTACGTACACCTGTTCTGTTTGACCTATTCGCCATACGCGAGCTATTGCTTGTTCTAGCACATGTACTCTGAATGGTTTATTAGTAAAGACAACTGTATTAGCCATCGTCATAGGAACCGCTGTAGAAAGCGTTTTAAGCGTTGCAACCAATGGGTTTAACTCTTTAGACGATTCAAACTGTTTAACGATTGAGGGTAGGTTAGAAGAGTTCTTACCGGTAATCTGCAATGGCTTCATACCTTCCGTCTTCATAACGTCAACTGTTTCATCAACAACTTCAACATAGTCCGTAAAGATAATAGTTTTGCTGATAGAGTTTTTAACAATCTCAGCAAGGTCAGCGTACTTGATCATATCGACATGACAGTCAACACGACGCTTTCCTAATATGCGACCCAGTGCTTCACCACGAATCTTAAGCAAGGTATATTTAACAGCAGACTTAGCATTTCTAAACTCTTTAAGTTTAGCACCTGATAGTAATGGTTCGATGTTTTCTTTTTCAAAACGATTACAGTAAGCCATTTCATCAGATAAGTGCATGTAACTTTTAGACTTGACTAATGTGTTGATATGAACTTTGTATTGCTTGTACGCTTCTTGGGTTCGACTGTCTAAACCTTTAGCTTCAAACACAGCAATGCCGAATTCATATTCTTGTTTAAGTCTAGGTGCGTTCTTTTCATAGAACTCAATGCGCTCCTTGATGAAGTCAACCATCTCAACTTGAATACTTTCTAATGTGTAGTTATTCGAGTTAGGCATCTGAACTTTGATAACTTCTTCAATAGGCGTACCATCAACTACATCGGACTTAGGAACTGTAAACACCTTAAGACCTAAACGATTAGCTAAAAGCTCTGACAATGCGTTAGAGGAAGAACCATACATCTTTTTAAAGCGTTCTACTAGATGCTTACCAAATGAACCACACACTGTGCTCATAAATGGAATAGCTTCTGTACCAATACTTTTAATCGGAGTACCTGAACCCCAAAGGATATCGTCAGTGCCAGTATGGAGTTTACAGAACTCAATGAAGTTTTGAGTTTGTTGAGATTTGATATCGTTGAAGTTATGTCCTTCATCAACATTAACCATTGTTTTAAACTTATTAAGTTTACCTACCGCATCTAAAAGACGATTAAGTGATTGGTAATGTACAATGATGATATCTGCACTTACATCAATTGGACCTGAGTTAGTAACTGAGTCCCATATCTTAGGTGGCTTCTTATAATGCTTAAGTGTATCTTTAGTCCATACTTCCAACGCAGCAGGCTTGGGACACACTACAATCAGTTTCTCTAATCCGAGTAGCTCACGTAACATTAACGCAGATAACGTCTTACCGCTGCCTGGAGGAGCCGTGAGATAGAAACCACGAAGGTCGAATGCTTTTTTGTGTAGCGCATACGTTTCAAAGAAACTAGACTGATGTGGAAATGGTTTAAAGTTGAACTTATCTAACGCTTTATAGTTAAGCGGTAATCGAACTTCTTCATTCACTACTCTATCTATAACATCGCCAAATACATAACGCACATTCTTTAACCACGTGTGTTCATACATCAGTTCAATTACTTTTTCACAAACCATTGATTTAATGAAACGCTTTTCTCTTGACTTACTTAATGACCTGAGTAAGAAGTAAAACTCAATAGCAAAGAATTTATTAAACACCATCTTGTTACGCGACACAGTTGTAAACATATGTGCAAAGATTCGGTTTGTCTTCCATACCTTTTTTAAGTCGTTAGCGAACATATCAGAGCGTATGTTGTATACGGTAATATATTCGCCTTCTTCTTTAACCTCAAGTACACCTAACATTCTTAAAAACGGACTAGGGATACTCATGTTTTATTTACCTTTTTAAGCTATCTCTAAAATCAATATAGTTCTGATTATCGAATCTGAGATACTCCACTATCTGACTTGCTTTCCAATAACCAATAGATATTGCATCGACACTGTGCTCGTCTAAGTAATCCATTGGTGGTAGTCCAGCAGCCCATAGTAGATCGACTAATGAATTTATTTTATTTCTTACAGCCAGTTTACTATCCACGCCTTTAACGCGTTTACCTTTAACTCGCTTGGTTTTCTTTTTATCGCCTTTTACTAATGCGCCTATTCCATATTTAACAGATAAAGGATCTATTAAAGTAAGTGGTAAGCTTTCATCGTATCTAGTTACCGCATCTCGAATATAAACTTTACATTCAATCAAAGATTCAAAAGACATGACGTTTCTACTTAAGAATGAACTTTCAGCAATAACGCAATCCGGAGACCAGTCAACTAGTTTTTCATAGATTCTTTCAGATAAGAATTTCAATCGAGTAGTTCTAGCACCAAAGATTTCTTTAAACTGATCTTTGTTTTTAAAGTGTTTACCTGCATTGAACGTAAAGACTTCTTGGACGATTATAGAAAGGTCGTCCATGTCGATATCCAATACTGCAAACCCTAATGTAACCGTCCCTGGATCAATGGCAACTATTCGATACACATCACTCACTAACAGTGGCTCTGGTAGCAGTGGCACCAAAGTCCATTGATAGATCTATGATGTCATCTTTAGATTCGATTTTGTGGAACTGAGACACAAACGTACCCACCTGACAACCAACCATTTCACTGAACGCAATATTTTCACCATCAGCACCTGGAACGGATACGATGCGACGAACACTTGTGCAGTAGCCTATTTCAGAAATCAATGCACCTTCATCGTCACCGAACTTAATTTTAAATACATTAATAAGTTCAGATAGATCAAAAGAATCAAGAACGATTTTAGTCATGCCCGATGTTCTGATAGAGTCGCCGTTTTTAAGCGCATCTATAAGGTCAAGTGATTCTTCTGGAATAGCAGGAGATTGGTTTTCGCTTGAGAAGTTGAATGTTGTTTCAGATTCAAGTTTACCTTCTCGCATTTTAAGTGCTTTCTTCTGAACCGTAACGCCGCTAAGATCTAAGTCTTTAGCATAGTACGCAACGTGATCTTCACCCATATGTTTTTCAATACGACGCAGACCATAGAAGCGACGCTGTTCTTCAGACAAGTCATCGTTAAGCTTTCTTAGAACGAAAGGAATATGTTGACGAAGTGTAGTGTCTGTAGCTTGATGTCTGCGACTGCTAGGATAACCACCTCCGGCTGTACTTGTTTCAATTACATGACCTTTAATACCAATGGTAATAGCATTAATGTACGGGTACTCACCATCGCTCAATTCAGCATTTTCCTGAATTTTTAAAAGCTGGTTTATTGTACTGTTTTCGTAAAGGGGATATGGGCGCTTTAAATACTGATGAACAATCAAGTCATTAGTCGTTAAGCTTCTTTGTATTTTCTTAGCCATTTACAGCTCCATTGATAAAATAATTTTTGTATGGTCCATTAACGTAAGTTCAATGTAGTCGTCTTTAATATTAAAAGAGAACAACTCATTGACATTACCTACATCAAGTGATTTAAAATCTTCGATAGCAACAGTTAACGTTTCATAGAGAATAGAGTTATTGTTTTCTTGAAGTATAGTTCCAATCTTACAATAGTCGACATAATTAACTTTAAACTGAATACTCTGTGTATGTGCTTTCAGCTTTGCTTTTCCAACATACAAATAGCACAACGGATCGATTATTACTTCATTCCTAACTATCTCAAAATCAGAAAGTTCCAATTCCACGTCGTAAAATTCTCTAACGTAACGTTGAAACTGTTCTTTATTTCTTCCTATCTGTTCTAGAGCAGAGAAAGAAAACTTTATTAGAGAACCTATATCTATTCGCTCGTAGTTAATTATAACTTGAGAAATGTTGCTTTCTACAACCACTTGAGTATTTATCATGTCATTCAAACCCGCCAACTCTGCAGGTTTGCTGATAATGATTTTGGAAACGTCTATCTTATCTGTTGCCACATAACCGATGTGAGCAAATAACTTTTCTACTGTATTCATAAAACTTACCTTTTAAACATAGAGGGGAGAAAACCTCCCCTCTATTAGTTTATCACATTCTCCAAAACTCTAGGTCGACTAATCGTCCAGGTACGTTGAAACTAGTCGTGAAACGACCTGGAGCACCGCCATTCGGATTGCCAGAACCGAAACCGTAAGCAGAACTGGAAATAGTTCCCTTATGCATTAGAATGACCGCTGTAAGGCTAGTCACTTCAAAATAGCCAGAGATCTCGGTTTTGTCATCCGCTTGCTGATATGGTCTACCAGTGGTAAGTGGTGAAAATTGCGCACCGCCTACTAGAAGATCCATTTGATTGGTTTGATCGTAAAGCTTCAATACGTTCTGACCTACGCCTTTACATGTAGCATAACCTTTAACGTAGTAAATCCCAGGCTGTAAAATGATTCTGTTATTTCTAACGTCAACATTTATTTGATTGTCTAAAATTGCATTTACGCTTCGAACTCTCCAATCTCCAGCTGAGAAAGTACCGCCTGGAGATAACGTCTGATAGATAACACGGCCATAGTTAGCAGCGAGTAAACCATTTGCAACCTGAGGTCTACTATAGTCAACTACTCGTATTTTGTCAGTTGTATCTAAAGGTTCGTCAAATATAAGTTTTGTATTGTCATCGTTATTGCGATACCCTTCATGTAATAGTTTACCATTGACAAATACGTCTATGAGACCACTGTTAGCATGTGAAAGTTCCGTCGAGCCATTATTTCTAACAGCTAAGTCTAACGGCATGCCTGCAAGTTTACTGAACTTAGGATGGAAACCTTCATTGCCATCTGTATCAATACCGTAGTAAGTATCTGGTGGCGCATCTTTAGCAGAGTCTAAACCGGTTACTTTGAAAGTACCTCTAGAATATAACACCACTCTAAGACGCTGACCGTCTCTTACTATCGGATTGACTAGTTCAACATATTGAGGATTGGTAAGGATTATTTGATCGTCAAATAAACCGATACCTTGAAGCGATACGTCAACTTTAAATTCGCTATGGTCTAGTCTGAAACGTGTTTGTCCAGCCGTGCCTGTGAATTCATATATAGTACCTAATAAAGGGCTACGCACTACACCAGCGTCGATTTCACGACCATCAGACGTCTGTATGATTAAACGGTCATTGTCATCTATAAAGCTATCTGTAACATAGTTAGCAGTTGGACCAGCATTGAATGGTTCACTTGCACCTTTAAGATAAACGAGAAGATTACCGTCAGGGTCTATAGAAACGTCGTCAATGGTCATGTTGCTAACGACACTACCGGCGTTTAAATCCAAACCACTGTTAAGAACTACGTGTAGCTCTCCTTTGTCGCTGATGTAAACGGTCTCGGTATTATCAGATGAGTTTACCTTACCTACGTTTATTACTTCGCCATCGGTTTTAGTAATGGTCAATACACTAGTAGTAGGATCAATAGCCGCGTCCGCAATACCTGGAGGCAGTGCTTCTAAATCTATAGGGGTCTCTGTCTCAAGTGTAAATAGAGTACCGTCTTCTAAAGATATTTGATAAGCTGTATCTGAAACGGCTTTTATTTCAAAAACACCGCGACTGGTTTCATCTACAGGTGCCATAATGAAACTAAGTATAGTCACTGAGGTTTCATCTTCGTGTGTTGCATCACCGGTATATTTAACAACATCGCCAACATTTAAGTCAAGATCTGACATTGGAACTACTTCATCGCCAATGAAGACAATGACGTTCCCAATATGCGCTGCTGGGAATTCAGGCCCTTCAGACCATTTAAAACTTTTAGTCTGACCCAAGAAGTTTTGAATGGTAGTACGTACATACCCAACATCCTGTTCTTCACCATCGTCGTAGCTTAAGATAAGGTTGCCCGTATCGTTAACGCCAGCTGTCGAAATACTTCTACCTGGAACACCCTGTTCACCGCGTAGAGAACCTACGATTAAAGGTTCTTCACCTGTAAGTCGGATTAAGAGATTGTCGCCATCAATGCTAATTTCTTCAATCGATTTAATAGAACCTAGTTCAACGATTTCTTCATCGTTAAACGTAACTTGAATGATGCCCTGCTCGGTTCTATCAATGCCTTGTATCGAACGCATGTTTCCGACAGTCATTGGTTCTAGAAGATGTGACCATGTTACCTGTATTTCACCAATTTCACTTACAGAGAAACCAGTCAAGGTAGGGATAGTACCTATGACTGTAGGTTCTTCTTCATCTGAATACTGTAACGTTATTTCACCGGTCTCTGCATTAAAAACAATATCTTCGACACCCACGCCTTTAAAGTCAGCGCCAATTCCCGATGAAATTTTATCACCATTACTTAACGTGAAGAAAAGTTCGCTTTCTTCTTCGATATAAGCTGCGCCTATTACGTGTATTGGTCTGAGTCCGGTTACTGGTATTTCTGGCAATGTACTATCATCGGATAACGTTACCTTGATAATATTGTCTTCAACAGCCATCTTTGCTATAGAAAGACCGTCGGCACCGTCGGCACCGTCAAGGCCATCGATACCATCGATACCATCATCACCACGAAGATTTTCAACCGGACCTAAGTCCCAGCGATAATTATCGCCATCTTCAGATTGGTTGGTATAAAGTATAAGATGGTTTTCTTCAACCGCTCCTCGCGTTACCATTGTAAGTGGACCAATGGTGTTGGTTTCGCTATTGTCGTTAACGTACTCAAGATTACCGTCAACGATAGACATTGATCTAAGTCCGACTAGTCGACCTAGATCAGTTACTTTACCATTACCTTCTTCGTCGTATTTAACGTAAAGTTTACCATTTTCACGATAAACCTCAGCAATACCGACACCTTTCAGATCCGACGCAAGACCTAATTCAAATTCCGTTCCATCAGTAAGAGATACGATCACCTCTCGTTCTGGATTTATTCTAGCACCGCTAATGCTTATTGGCGTAAGACCTGAAACAGGGATAGGTTCAAGAGACACGCCGCCTTCAAGAGTAAAGACAATCGTATCGTTCACTACGCTTGCTGCTTCAACTGATTTTCCGTGATAACCTTCAATCGAGTTACGTGTTTGTAATATTAGACCGTTACTTAACTCGGTCTCAAAGAAAACACGACCTGGCTGTTCAGGATCTTCAACCAACTGTACATCAATGATTGAAACACCGTCGTCACCAACTTCACCTTTAGGGGCTATGATGCCCACGTACTGACGTTCGCCGGATTTAGTAATTAAATGAAATTCACGAGTAAGTTCATCTATTTCGCCTCCGACTATCGCATCTTGGTTATCGCTTGCTTTTTGCAGTAATCGACTCAGACCTTCAACGAGCTCTCTATGCAGGAGTTGCTGTACTGGGCTTCTATCGTTGAGTATTGGTTCACTCATCTGGAACTCCTTCTAGAGTAGTTGGTAGGGTAAAATGTATATAGTTATGAAAACGATCAGAGAAGTCTTCAATGTATGTTAAATCTGTTTTGGGATAAATTATGAGTTCACTATCTTCAATGAACTTATATGACTGGCCAATGACTATTTTTGCTTTGTAACCAGTCAGCATTTCGAAATTCTTTAAATCGCCCATTTCGATTTCAATGTCGTAGAGAGAGTTGAGTCTTGCAACTGCTTCCTCTACTGTATAAAAATCTATATCTACGGGAACTTGTTCAGCTCCGAATAAAATTGGTAAATCTAAACGATTATAGTAGACTACAGCGACGTCTTCCGGATCAGCAATTGATGAAATTTTAATCCTGGTATTTCTATCGTACGCTCTAGCCACTACTTCAGAAAGCTTTACAGGAGGATGTAATGTAACTTCTTCTTCCTGTAAACTTTCTCCTTTCTGAATGAGGAACTGGTTTATTATGTTCAATAAATCTAATTTACTAGACATGGTCTACCTCCTAATTAAGTCGGTTCGTCCGTGTCTGGGATGGCTTCGTTGATTGCAGAAATTATCGTCTCTATCGTATACGATAAATCAAGTGAACTACTGCGCCACACGTTAGCTTCAAGGATGTTCTCTGTCTGTAAAGAACCGTTATGGATCTTAGCAGTTCTGTAAAAATCAGCACCTTGAGCTTGAGTCGCAACATTTACGAATACGCGCTTTGTCATTTCCATATTTACATGGGTAATGAAAATCATTGTAATTACGTCGTCTGCAATCCAATCCGTACCGGTGATTAATAATTCAGTTTCACTTGACGAATCGATAGCGTCTAACTCGACTGGGTAAAGTACGTCGTTCTTAACGAAGTGAAGTTTTGCAACTTGATTTAAATGATTTACTGGCAAACGTATAGCGTCACCAATAACATTACCTTCGGTTAGCGTTAGTATTCGATATTGCTCAGTAGAAATACTGACCGTAACATTACACTTTTCAGCTTCTGGAACGTTCGGGTACTGATCTGCAATTCTAAGACGTTTAGTAGTAGCAACGCCGTGGTATATCGCTGATGGCTTAGATGATAGACCACCTGCCCCGAATGTAAAGAACGCATCCCAACTAGCTGAGCTGAAATCTATATTAGAATAGACTTGACGCTTATCTATATCAGACTGATTGGCTTTGCCAGCTATTAAGTCAAACATCTTTTGTAAGATATCAGGATCGTTCTGTAAAGCCGTTGCAATCTCCTGTAGAGTGTCTAGAGAATCAGGTGCTAATTGTACCCATTCTTCAATTGCTTTACGAGCAGATTGCTGAGCTGTCGCTACAGTAATTACTTTATCTACATTGGTAAAGTTGCTAACATCTTCTTCACTTGCCAAATTACTCGTTAAGAAAGCCGTAAGAATAGGAGGTAAGTCTTCTTCTTGAATTCCTGAATTCTCTAGTAAGTAATCGACAAGCGATTGAAAAGATGAGAAAAACTTAGTTTTGTTTTCTTCGTTTATTAATGACATTAAGGAATCTCCAATTAACCTGCGTCAGGTGTTTCTGTTTCTGTAATTACTACACCGTCCATCTTTTCAGATATCTGGACAACGAACTGATTGGCATCTAATTCGCTCTGTAACAATCTTGCTTCAACACCCTTAAGTGTCATTAAGTTCCCACCTTCAACTGGAATTAAAGTATCTCTACTTCCAGTTAGATATGTGCTATATATTGCTTCATCGGCTTCTATTCTATCCATAGCCTCATTGAAACGAGTTGTATCTATACTAGCCATTTGACTACCTCTTCTTTAAGTATTGTGGAAAGGGGTCATTAAGACCCCATTTTATTAATTCTTTTAATCACCTCTTCATATCCTTCCGGTAAAACATAGTCCTTTGCTTTTAGAATGTAGTTATTAGCGAGTGGAACTGAGTTGGTTACGTGAGTAATGAGTAAAATATCTCCATTTGACAATATTCTACTAAAGTTAAATCCATAGGGGTTAGATACGTTAATGGCGTTTAAAGTCTCAACTCTAGGACCACCTGAGATATCAAATTTTAAAATGTCACCACCAGTACCAATCGACTTCATGGGTATTGCGTAAACATCATCGCCAGAAACATAGGTTACGGGTCCGGTATTTTTAGGTATGTGGGCAGCACCTATGGTGAATTTTTTTAACTCGCCGGTAACAAAATTGATAATGAAGGCATCTGTTTTGCTGTGGCCTGTAAAGAAATAATTTCCATATAGTAATGGCGTTACTCTATACAGATCATAAGGCAGTTCTATGTCTATCTTCTCAAGTAAACCGTTCTCTAATTGATAGAATAGAAAACCGTTATTATCTAGCAAGATAGTTCTACCATCGGTGCCCTGGAAGCTTTTTATTACCAGAATATCAGGCTTTGCGTCAACGTCTGACAATTCACTTAATAGACCGGTTTCAATGTCGTATATGGCACTTATCGGACCCCTCAGTATGTATTTAGTATCCGATGCCTTTGAAACACTTCTGAATTTGGTTTTGTTAGATGGGAACGCTCCATTAGGGAAGTTCTCTTCCAATATCTCATCCCCGTAAATAGTAGATCTGTTGTATTCATCGGTTATGAACATTTCTTCATCTATCAATGGTACTACGGCTCCAAAGTCAATTGAAGTAGCGTATTGAGAAGTCGTACTAGTCAGTTTAAGATATTTTACAGTCGTCCTAGGGACATTCTGTCTTTCGTACCATATAGCGGCATTGTTATATCCCATGGCTTTTAAATCGAGATCTAACAATAGAGTCCAGTCCACGCCATCTATTGAAGAGTAGATTTTTAAATCTGTAGGCGTTAACCGTTCGTTGCTGATATACTTTTCTGAAAATATGTCAAATGCATTTAAAGTAAATGGTTTAGCAAATTTCAAAATTAACTCAGGTTGAGATATATATCTTCTAGCGAAGCCGTAGTTCTCCCCATATTGCTGACTGTTGTGCACGGTTCTATTCAATGGCTTACTGACATAAAATGGTGACGTTAAGTACTGTAGTCGATTGAAAAACATCTGCACAAAAGAATCTGGATAATCTAATGAGTCAGGAAGCGCCATATATCCTACGCTACCGTCTATTGGATTTATACGTTTTCTTCTTTTAGCCTCAACGCCTATTTCATGGATGGCTACAAGCCTTTCGTCGTACCTTGGCGCTAAGACGTATATCTTTCTCACATGATCATAAATAGGTTCCAGGTAAGCAAATGCTTGCCATACCAATGAGTTTTCCGACACTGGCCTGTTTATAGGTTGTATGGTATTTTCAACTGGATTGGCGTAGATTAAGTCTGATGAACCTAAATTTATTAAAAAATTACCTGGATTGAGTTCATCTTCAGTCACAGTAGTTACAGTGGCCGTTGAAAGATTTCCCCAGGGCGATAACAGGTTCTTCCTTTTGAATTTATACTGAAAATAGTAACCGTTCATTTTACTTACAATGATGTCCTGTTCACTACCTCCTGTATAGACAGTGTCACCGACAATTAGTCGAGTATTCTGCGAAATTACAGCGGCCATGGGCAATTGACTTACTTGTTCAAAGTTTCCTTCAACAACTTTTAAGCCGCGATTACGATAATCTAATATCGCCTTTAAGTTATCTGAATCATCTACAAAAAAACTATAGAAATTACCTCGCCAACCTTCTACCATATAGCTTGAAAGTATATTAATCCCTTCTTCACTCACTGACATTTCTTTTAGATACTCTCTAGATTCGAAAGTTTCTTTATTGAAAATAGTTCCTGTGAATTTAACAGACTCGTCTGATAGGAGTGTATATTGGCCAATGTGTATGCTCTTGATATTTGGAGCATACGTAGATAAAACAGAGAGCATCATTGATTTACAAACAACGGGTTCGTCGAACAAATGTCTGGTCACTGGTCCTTCATCTAAAGTAGTTCTAGACGACGTGAATGTATCGATTAAGCGATAGTCAGAGAATTTAGGTTTATTTACACGTAACCGTGAAATAAACACAGAACGACCAGCTCTGTTAATAAAGGTAAGTCTTATGTGGGAACACAGTACCTTATTTTCAAGAGTGATTGTTCTATATAAACCATCGTCAGGAACGCCAGGTCCTTTTTCAAGTGTATTGTTCCCCATAGCAGACGTATACGTGTTTCTACTATTTGAGCTCCCATTGGTTACAAGAAACTGTTCCCACGTCTCTCCATCTAGAGTATATTCTAGATTATAATCATCATAAGCAGAGATGTAAATTCCACTCAGCGTTCTCTTTTCAGGATACATTATTTTCAAATGCACTGAGTCCGGATCTTCTCCATTTCTTGCTAATAACAATTGTTTCTTATCAGAAAACAAAGTATGTATACCGTATGTCGGACCTTGGGCAAGACTACTGCTCCAAATGGAACCGTCGGACATTTCAATATCTTCACCATCCACTGTATCTTCAAACGACTTTATAGGGAAGATGTTTCTTTTCTTAGACACGCCATCGACTACTTCAATTGGAGATATGCCTGTCATCGAAAATCTCAATGAACTATCGGAATTAGTAACTCGAAGACCAAGTACTTCAATCTCTGGGAAATTATTTCTAGCGGGATGGCCAGTAATGATTCCGGACTCTTTCACAAATTCTTGAAATTCCCACGTCTCACCGTCAGATGAGGTTTCTACGATACAGTCATCAGGTCCTCCTAAATATCTACTGGCATCGACATCGACTGAGGAGAAGGATAAACTTTCAACCAATATGTCGGCATTTAGGTTCACCACAACCGGTTTCATCCCACTAAGGACTGCAAACGTATCTCTATTGTCTAAAGGCTCAGAATCGCCCAACATGTTTTCTTCAGCGTTGTTCCCAACCGGAGCTGCAACACCCTCTCCTCTACTTATTGAAAATCCACTAGAAAGAAGGGTGGGTTTGTCACTTACATATATCCCCATTTCCTTAACTGTATTTCTAGAACGAGCCGAGGCTTCACTTATGGTATTTTTATAGTCAAAACCTTTTATAACCATATCGCGATTATCTGAGGTTGAGGTTCGCCACCAATGGATGTCATCAGGTGTATATGCACTAGTAGTGATTACGTAAGTTTCTCTAGTGAATACATCACAGGCTGGGGAAATATAACCAGCACCGTTACCTTCAAATGTAAATCCGCCATGTAAATTATAGTCATCGTTATTCTTACCGCTATGTCTAGGTGCTGGAAGTAGGGTTTTAATTACTCCAATCTCAGTATCGTTTTCATAAAGAAAGTTACAGTTAAAGCCGTCGGATAGTTTTCCCATAGTGCACCAACGTTCTACGAACTCGTAGTTACCAACGGTATATAAAACGGGAAACTGATTGAATGACGTTCCAAACGATGTATCAGAGTATAAAAGAGCCTCACGATTCAGTGCGTTGTTTATAATATCATTTTTACTTCTAGCTACAATCGCACCTGTCTCTGGATCGAGGCTGTAGTAATAAGGGTAGGCATTGTCACTAGCAGAAGAGTAAAAGTAACTTGGTGTATTTTCAGCATAGTTCCAAAAACCCGGACCACCTGCTCGGTTATAGTCGGTATATTTAATTTCATATGTATCGAGATTGAAGGTCCTCACCTTACCTTTGTTGTATTCAATGATATATATTAAATTTCCTTTCTTGAACATATTGCCTGGAATATAGTTAGCTTCATCGACCGGTATGTTCTCTGTTTCTCCAGTGACGGTATCTAATACGTGTATATCGTCACCGTTATGCCACATAAAAAATACTTTATCACCATGATGAAACATCTCACGATATGCCCACTTAGTTACGCCGGTGAGTACCTGTTCTGCTTCAAACTCGACTGGTGCTATTTCATAATAAGCATCAACCGCTTCTATGTCCTCCTTGATTTTTACAAATTCTTGAGGCTCTACGAACTGTGGAACATCGGAAACATCGATATCAATTTTTTCAATCAACATCGTCGCAACTTGTATTTTCTTAAATGCGTAAGTTTCATCATAGTCTATATATAGTGCAGTTCCTTTCTCACTAGAGTATCTGAAAGTGATGTCAACTTCCATATCTTCAGGGACTTTAAAGAACCTGACAATAGGACTGCCGCCACTTATAGCGCTGACTCCCACTGATATTGGGAAGTTCTTAAATAGAGTATCTGTCCCACTTCTCTTGAAGAGTACATCGACAGTGACTGAATCAGACGAGGTTAGGGTTAATGTAAATTTATTATCCCCTTTCAATAATTTAACTTTTTCTTTAAAGAGATAATTACTGCCCTCTATTTTAATAAAACGAGTGGCAGTATATGTTTCTATTTCAGTCGTCGCTTCTAGAAGTGTTTTGTTATTAACATTCTCGAAGTTAACATAGTCTATCTCGACTGCATTTTCATTGGGTTTAATAGAAACTGTAAACTTATCGTCGCTCTCTTCTACTTTGAAGATATCTGTGTCGACGAACTGTTTTAAAATACCGCTGTCAGTAAGTACCCCCGCTCCTGGAGGGAAGTTCTCTTCTACGTCCTCAACTACATTGAACATTCCGGCATTGAACGAACTCTCACCGTTATCCATAGTAAAGATAAGGTCGCCATCTTCGTTAACTTCTATATCTGTCAGATTTTTTGCAGGTACGGGAAGTAGGTCTCCCATTTCTTTAACGACGTCGTTAGAATCGATTATCGCTAACGTATCTCCGTCATTTACCGTCACTATATTTTTTATATGTAGATCTGAGTATTCACCCAATAGTTCTGGGTCAAAATCAGTTAAGTTTGTTTTACTTGACATTTTAGTTCCTTAAATTTTAAAGAATTCTATTTTAGATATCAGGACACTTATATTGGTGACAGATAGACCACCAAAATCAGGCGTAAATTCTTCAACCGTAATCTCGCCGTCTTCTAGAATATAAATAACTTTTTCAAAGGCTATGTCGCTACAGACATATGCGTTTTCAAGATATTCAGTCGCTGTCGTTCTTGAAAATATTGTAGCATTACCTACTTTTATTCTAAAGGAATGGGTTCGTCTATCGTTTCGGTATATCGGATAGTCGCCTTTCAGATAATATTTACCCTTTTTAATTATCCATTTACCGTCGATGTAGTCGAAGTAACGCATGGTCGTCACATTAGTTTCATACATCAATGTTTCCCATTTCTCTTCACCGGTTTCAGTACGCTGATTTAACTTAGGATGGAAACCGTCGCCCGGAACAATTCTTCTTAGCATTAGAAGTCGTTTTCTATAGTCTAGGAGTCCAGACGCATTGTCAGTAGACGTTACGATACTTGGCGTTTCTTTTACGACTGGTTGTATTTCTGACGGTAGGGCGAGGCGAACGTCATCGCCCTCATAATCACTTACATTAAAACCCTCACCAAACTGCAAAGGTTTATGAACACCTTCTTGGGAAAGCACTCCTTTACCCTCAGGTATCGCTTTTGTTTCAGCGGAGATGATTTCAGGTTTAAAGCTAAAACCTTTAGTAGCACCATCTATCGTAAGACCCATGGACAACGTCCCTGTCTCATAGTCATAGCTAACATTGCGGATGCTCTCACCGCTATCGAGTCCTCTAGGTCGATATGCAGCATCGACGTCACCATTATTATAGATAACGAAGATATACTGGGTATATGAATAAACATCTTTTACCATTCGTGTATCAAAAACTGACGAATCATAAACATCTTCATTTAGATTGATTAGTTTAATGTTAGCAGCGCCACGTGAAGTATAACGCTCAACCTTATCGTAATGTAATTCACGGGGAAGAGCCACGCCCATTGAAAGAGAAAAGCGTTTTATATTGTAGCTTCCTGATAGAGCAGTTACAGCTTTACTAGTGAATCTATTACTTACAGCAAGACCGTATATTTGTCTATTGTACTGATAGAAACGTACGTAATTACCTTCTCTGACGACCGTTAGTGATGTATATCCGTCTGAATCAGGGTCAGTCATATATCGATCTATATCTATATTTACCTGACTAGTCCAGTAACGGTAAGTTAGCCTGGTTCTACTTACCGTTATGCTGGTATTTGAAACAGTTTTATTATCGCCTCTGAAATTAAGTATATTTACAGAACCTATATAAAGTACCTCTAATGTATAATCTTGGTCCCAGTCATCGTCGACTGCGAGATTTACGTTTCTGCCAGTGTGAAGATAGTCACCAGAATCTAAAGGATTTTGATTACGGACAAGTGACCCGTTGGTACCGTAATCAAAGTGAAGAACCTTTGATTTATCTCTAGACTCATTTACATTGCTATCGTTCTCGATTAGGTAGTCTGGCAACAACCTCATTTTACCTGTTTCCATCATCAATCCTCATTTAAAACTTGTTCTAAGAACCAGCGTTTCTCTACTCTATAGTTCATACCTTGAGCGGCATCGAACTTATAGATACCTGGGGTTAAGATATTTGTCATAGGCATGATTTTACCTACCTGTTCACCTGCAAGATTTGTCAGATCGTTAAAATTAAGGACCTGTGAAGTCTTACTATAGTCATCTGCTAAAAAAACTCCCAATTTAGATACGGCAAGCGGGTTGCCTTGAAAGCCTTCGAGAGTGAAGAGAAATCTATCAGACGTAACCGTTGAGTCTAAAGGATAAAATCTTAATTTTTCATCCCAGATTCTATCCTCCTCAGAAATGTCAGCCGCGAGAATGATTTCACCATCAGAATTAGTTATTGATTCTTTCCACGTTCTTCGACTTCCGTCTAAAGATACTTCATCTTTAGAAATTTTACCAACATCTACAAATCCTTTTTCAACATCGTAATATGAGACAGATACGTTATCAGACATTTTACCTAAATGTTCGAAGGTCTTATCCGGACTCTGTTCGTAGAATCCATTAACTTCGATAGGTTCATCGTATACAATTAAAAAAGTAACTTTAGCGTCCTGCGACTTTGAAAACCATCTATATGTAGAACTTTCAGGGGAAACCAAATAGTTTATATTTTTATTTGAATCGTTAGTAGTCACTGTCGGTGCAGTGTCGACTTTACTATATTGACTAATTCCGTCATATAGAGATAAACCTGGAATTGGACTATATCCTTCAATGAATATATCATCAGACTTATCTACAAATTCGCCATCTTCTAATTTATACATATCTATATTTCGCATGTTATATATGCGATTATTGACATCGGGTTCTCGCCATATTACCGTATCTTTAAACAACTCTATGTAAAGAGGATACTCATGATTTAATAAAAACCTACTAAAACCGGTACTTTCAGCGAGGTCTTCTTCATTCATGTTTATATATGTATTATATTTCCTGACTTCCCCAGTGAATTGTTCAGTCAGCTCTTCATATTTAGCAATAGGCAACTGAAAGTCTTTTATCATGGTAAATGTATCGAATGCACCGTAGTTAAGTTTGTAGATATCTAGCGTACCTCTATCCGCAGTGGCACTTGAATTTATAATGGGGCGAACAGCTATAGTTGTCGCTTCCTTTAAGCTCAATTCAAAGGTTTTAGATAAGCGAACCGGCTCTTCGTTTTCGTCTAAAAACAATGGTAGACAATGTAGAATTCCATTATTAGAGTTAGGAGTATAAAATTTTACTTTATAACTAAGGTATTTTTTTTCATTTTCGAATGTCACTTTCTCAATCGCATTTGTGGCGGTATTCCTCGCTGTTTTAGGATAGAGCATTTCTTCCTCACCAGTAGAGTTAATTCCATGTACTTCAATGTGCGTGAAACCATTGTATCTAAGTGGATTTCTAGTTACGAACCCAGTGAGCGCAAGTTCCTCTTTCAGGTCGTATTGTAGGTCCATTGTGCCTCGATAGTTTAGAGTAGTATATGACGTAGTTTTAGAGTGAGTTAGAAGCATGTTCGTTATCGTATTGCTATTTTGCCCTGGTGATGTTATTTTGTCGACGAAATTGGTTAATTGACTAGAGCTTCTACTATAAGTGTAACGAACATCTGTTAATAACTCACCTGAACTTACATCTTCTATGGCTAACGCCGTAGGTATGGACATGAGCCAGTAAGCTGGCTCATCTTCATTACTTTTTCTGAAATCGTTACTGAAGACAATTTCTAGGTTCAGATCTATTAGATAGTCGCCTGGTTCTAAGGTTATGCGCCCTCTAAAATTAGAGTATTCAAACAGTGCAGACTTGCCCGGTGCAAATTCATTTAACTGATCAAATATTATTGCAGAGATAGTATTTAAGACCTGTCCTTTATTAAACTTAAAAGATATTCTTCTAGCGTCACTCTTACAATTTCCAAGATCTGTCGGTGTACTATTTACATCTGCGTAACTTATAGAAATGTCTGAGTTAGTTTCGTTTAAAGAAAATATATTTTCATCAATACTAATTTCTTTATAGTTGTGGTTTGTAACGGTCATGAAATCGGTAACATTCACAAACGGGCTAAATTTTATAAGGTAAATATTTCCGTAACGTGGTGTTACTCGCAATCCCCTCACTACAACGTTTTCAAGAAAATGTATACCGTCAGCGTTTCCATCGGCATCTAATGTGAAATTAATTTTATCAGGGTCAGCTAGTCGACCGTTATATCCAGGTCTGAAATTACCTAACTCGTACCAGTTTACACCATCGTCTGTAACTTCAACGTAGATTTCGTTCAAATAGGTGTTGTGGTAACTAAAAAGTACAAAGCCTGCTAATTTAATCGGCTGTGGAAAAATCCAAGTGGCATGGTGCTCCGCACTGTAGATAGAGACGTTAGTACTGTTGGTTTCAGATAGTACGTACGGGTAAGTCGTCGTAGCTGATGAAATAGAACATGTGACGCCGTTCCTATATGCGGTGACGCCTTCCCTAGTCATTAAAGGTCTATCTCTAACGTAAAGGTATTTTTCACCATTCGTCATTCCTAACAAATCGCCACCAGATTCCATTCTTTCTGATAGAAAATCTTTATCTGTACTGTCTTCGTACGTACCAAAACCTTTCACTTGAGTAGTGGTTTCTATTCGAGAAGCCGTTGGTTTAAATTTGATTTTTAAAGTAACGTTCCTCTCAGGACCGTATGTTATCAAAAAACCGTTTTCATCGATTGTTGGATTTACCAACTCAGAATCAGAATAACCCGACAGTCTTCCAACTAACTGTTTAGAACCATCAGATTTTATCATGGTTAAAATATCGTCTTCCACCTCTGCGGATACAGAGACAGTTTTCATATTCACTTTAATGCTCATTTAATACTCCTCAAAATCTATTCATACGATAGACTGGCTAAAAAATAAAGGAGGACCCTATAGGGTCCTCCTATGTTACTATTAATAATAAATCTCTATTATGCCCTTTAAGTTAGAACATAACTTTTTATTTAACCCTAGTTTCAGTACTCTAGTAGCTTTAGTAAACGATAGTTCACATGCGATATTAGAGACCACAACAGATCCTTTTAAGTTATTGACGCAGGTTTTTTCAGACACATTGAAATTAGGTAAGCGTCTCAGTAAGAGATCTAATGTTCTATTATCTACACCTTTACCTACTTCCAAACCTTCTAGGAAATCTGACATATAAGTAAACGTTAGATGTCTTAACATATGTTTAACATCGAGTCCGTCAGGTGCCTTGTAACGGATCTCTGTCTTATTATCAAAGAAACCTATCAGGTCTTGTCTAGGACAGCGTATAGAACATTTTAGAGTACCGTAATAGAAAGGTGAATCTGCCTTAGCCACTAATTCAAATTCATCGCCCTCGACTCTTTGAGGGACTACGTCCGATTCTAAAATAGAGAGTTCATATTGATCATTCAATTCACGAAGTGCGTTGATGTTGTATGTGACTCGTTTAGAAATGCAACAACTAACTAGATTGCTATATGTAGTCAAGTTGAGCTTCTCGACTTTTAAAACATATTCTTCCGATGTTCTATATCTGTTAGTTGCTTTGGCAAAGATGTACTCTGGCTGATGTACCTTGTGAAAAAAGTTAAACTCGAAGTCATTGATATTCTCAGAAGTTAAATCTAATAGTGCTTTCTTAAATTTAGATAAAAGTTTATTCATTATCCTACCTTAAAATATATCAACGCTAGATAAATTAGATACTAGACTGACCGTTGCCGGACTGATGTCTAGCTCTACGGCTGCATTGAAAGTGGAGTGAGTTGAAACGTCCGACTGTCCTGGATCTAGTTCAACCGATCTCTTAATGGTACTCTTCTTAATCAACTTGAATGTATTTAAAGATGTTTCTGAGTACATTAAATGATGTTGTTTAACACAGTACTTACCAATCTCTGGAACGACAGTTTGGTTTAACCTAGCGTCTTCGAGGTTGCCAGAACTTATTATCTGGATATTGTAACTAGTTAGTTCATCAAGTAACTGAGTCATCTTCTTCTGTATAGTAGCCGAATCTACAATCCCGCTATCGATAGCAAGTACTTTAGTCTCTATCTCTAGAAGAGTTGCTTCTATAGAGGCAAAGTCAAGATCTTCTAAATCCCAGTTATTACCAATTATCCAGTTCTGAATGTTAGTATAACTGCCAATTGACATATCTAAAATACCGTTTAATAATCTACGATGCATGTATTCGTCGTATCTATTTCTAACGATATGGTTCTCCGGGAACTCAACTGCTGCGTTCATCAATACAAGCCATTGGTGATATTCAACACACGCTTCTCTGAACGATTCAGAGCTGATAAAGTCAGTTACTTGAGGATATGTATCATTAAAGAGATCTATGTACTTAGAATCGATCTCCTCTCCAAATAGGTAGGTTGGTAAATCTTTATCGAAATAAGGATTAACAACGTCTCTAAGTTCAATGTGTGGAAAGGTAGTTGGCTTACGACCTGATTTAAGTGCGATAAGATAACTGTAAAGGACAAATGCTTCTTTAGCATCCATGGTCATCATTCCACCTGTCTTACCATTTCTAATAAAGAACCTTGATAGATAGATGTTCTGGTCACTATAGAAAGCCCAGTGATAGATAAGTGTTTCTTCTAATGAATAGATTGCATTTTCATTAGAGCTCAGTACATCGGTTTCAAGCACTTTAAGAGGAGCACCTATATAACCCGCCAGCAGTTCTTCTGTTTCAGATGTGACTGCGTCTAGATCATCGCCATTACTTCTAGCTAACGATATTTCTTTTTTCAGCAAATAGCTGATACTATTATCTTTCGCTTCTTTACCAACAAAATCGAGTAAGTTAAGCGGTACTTTTTTAACAATTGCCTTTGGCTTCAGAGAGAGCTGTGCATCCATCTCTTCTGTTAAATGATCTGTTAAGTACTTTCCTATCGGAATGTTCTTATCGGTCAGTAGGATACGTATGAGTTCATCTAAGACCTCTTGCTTTCCTAAGTTGGTTAAAATGAAATTAATATTTCTATATAACCAGTTAGCCTGTTGAAAGTTCAAATAGTTCTTGTATTTATATAACCCAGCTTTCGTTTCTAAATACGACCACAGGTAATAACTATGTACTTTATAAGTAAACTCATTGACTTCACGACATTGAATTATGAATAAAGGTAACATGGCTATTAACTGTTTATAGAAACCTTGGGCATAACCTGCATCGAATATTTTAAATTCTGCATTGAACCAGTTATCGACTAAGATATCTATTCGTTCTTGTATCTCACCTATTAAACTAACTTCCTGTATTTCTACTTCATTTGCATCCCATTGCATTATGGTGTAATTAGGTGCGGATATTGCAATGTCTATATCGACTGGGTTTAAGATACTTTTAACTAATAGATGATTATTTGGATAACGCTCCAGAAGTTCTTTCGTGTACTTTCCTTCTGTCGCATAACCTTTTTTAGTCGACCTATGAATAACCATGTTTGCTTTAGTGAAGTCGATCTCCTCCAGCGTGTCAAGTGAGATAATCTTCATGACTTCGTCGGTAGGATGGTACTCACCAGATATATTTAGATAATACTTCCATTTACTATGACTAGGGTTCATTTCTAGACCCAGCCTAATTTTACTTGATATTATAGAGTTCTCAATGACCTCAGCAAAGTTATGATCTTTTATGACCATAGAGCCCGCTAAAGCATAAACCGAACTCATGAAATTTTTAAACATACTTACCTCGGGAATTAAGGAATTGAATAATGATTAAACGTGCCCCCGTTGCTTCTAACAATATATTAGTCCGTAGTGGAGACGCTATGGCGGCTGCCACTAAGCTAGTAACTTCATCTAGAAGCACCTCGCAAAGAAGACATCCAGATTTTTCTTCTATCCGAACCATTATCGATAAGAACAGACAGGCTCAGGACGATAGTAAAAATGTTCTTGAAGTAAATCCAGAGTTAGAATTAGCCGGTAAAATACTTACCTCTTGCATAATATCGCCTAACGATCTAACTTCAACTGAACTATTCTGGACAACAGAAGATATCATTGGAGATGCTGAGTTAACGAATAAATTAATTGAGCATGTTCGTAAATTTTTCAGAGATGAGTATAAGCTTGAAGATAAGATAAACGATTGGATATATAAAGCGTTGTTTACTCAAGGTTCGTTTCCAATCTGTGTTATACCGGAATCTAGCTTAGATGATTTGATAAACGGTCCATCGCATAACCCATTGAAGTTCTCTTTTGAAAGTGCCGAAAATGAGATAGATAAGAACTTACTTAAACGTAAAGAAACTTACATTAATCAAGTATCTAAAATTAAAGGTAAAAACAACAATAGACTATCGGCCAGTCTTGAATCTGATATATCGTTGGGTTTCAAAAGTAAAGCAGATTCTAAAATCTCTGTTGGTACCATTAACATTACCTGCGACGTTAATAAGTTAAAGGTCGGTAACTTTAACATAATGAAGCGTGAACATGATACAGCGTCTCACATCTCCTCTAGTTTTGAAGATGGTAGTAAATTATCGTTTGGCAAGACAGACGGTAAAGAAAGTCAGATAAGTAAATCTGATTTAGCAGCCATGTTCCATGCTCGTCGTACACATGGTAAAAGTCAGTTCGTTAAGATAAAGGCAACCGATCAAACTGACCGTCCTAATATCGGACATCCTTTACATATGTACCTGCCTCCTGAATCTGTAGCACCGGTAGTTAATCCAGGTGATCCAGAAAATGCAGTTGGTTACTTGGTTCTTCTAGATGAGAATAAGAATCCAATTTCTCGTAGCCGTGGTAGTAATTATTTTGAAGCTATGCGTAAGAACCATTCTCAGAACTCTGCAACCATTAGCAGTGTTCATCAACAGATGTTTGGTAAAGCTGTAGAAGGTGAAATAAGCGAACGTACAGTAGACCAGCTATATACTCAATTCAGTCGAACAGTTGAAGATGATACGCTTAGTAAGTTACGCGATGGTCTTTACGATAAGAACGTTGAACTAGGCGATACGAATGATTTCTACCGTATCATGTTTACACGTACTCTTCAAAATGCGAATACTGAGATACTTTATATACCAAGTCAGTTAATGACTTATCTTGCTTATAACTATAATGAAATTGGTGTTGGCATTTCATTGTTAGAAAAGAATAAGATGTTAAGTAGTCTTAAATCTGTTATTGTATTCTCTAATGCGATGGCTAACATGAATAACGCTGTTCCTCGTAAAGAATATAAGATCAACTTTGATCCAACAGATGAAAATCCAGATAAGACAATGGAACAGATAATGACCAATATAGGCGTAGGTCTATCTAATGGTTATCCGTTCTCTGATACGAATCCAATGAGCATCGTTAACTCAATGTTAATGTCTGCTATACAGATAAGTGTTACTGGTCATCCTGAGTACAATGATACAACAGTTGAATCTAATGAGGTACGTTCTGAGAAACAATTAGTTGACCGTGAGTATGAGCAATCAGTAAGTGATCGTTTAACAGCAGGTCTTACACTTATACCAGAGCTTGTCAATACAGGCAGTACAGTTGACTTTGCATTAGAGGCAGCTAACCGTAACTTAATGTTCAGTAAAACAATTAAAGGGTATCAGAAGATATCTAATGAAGCTATTACTGACAGTTCTGTTAAGTACGTTATTAACTCTGGTAAATTAACATCTGAGCTATTAACAATCATTGCCAATCACGATGTTGTTACTGATTCTAAATTAGTAGACGATTATCAAGAAACAACACAGCGTAAGCTTGATACTAAAGAAGAAACAGAAGCAGACGATAAAACGAAAGAGAATACAATGTCTCTTTATCTAGACTTCTTAGATAAGGTTCGTTGTAAGCTACCATCGCCAGAAGAAACTAAAGTAAGCAATCAGATTCAGTTGTTTGAATCTTACAGTCAAGCAGTTGAAACCGTGGTTGAGAAACTATTAACCAATGACCGTATTGTACTTATGTTAGGCGAAGACTCTCGTGACTATGCTGATACCATTCGTGATATGGCAAGCGGTTATCTAATCCGTCAGTACATGACTAAGAATAACGTGTTCCCAGAACTTATAGAACTTGTATCTGTATCCGATGCAGACGTACTTAAAGATCTAGAACATCAGTTCACTAGTCAGACTGGTTTAGAATCTGCATTGTATAACTTCATTAAAGACACTGCTAAGCGCAATGCTTCATTGGGTAAAACCGATGGGGAAGAACCTGAGGAAGAAGACACGCAGGAATACTAAACATAGAGGAAGGGACTTAGTCCCTTCCCTTATGCATGTTAAGAAACCATTATTAGGTTTTTACCATCTTTTGATTTAACTAGAGACACATCTGCTAAATCGATATCAACTTCAAACTCATCTTCACCCACTTGGAATTGGAAAGAAGATTTTTCATTGTCAATATAGGTAGCAGTACATGGACCTTTGTCAGTGTAACGGTCTGATTCAAATTCCATTTCCATACCAGTAACAAATTCACCATCATTGATGTTTTGCTCTGTTCGTTTGTAAGCCATCATGTCCCCGCTCTCTAAGCTAACCTCAGCGCCTTTAACAACAACGCTATCGATTATCTTACGAACCTTAGCTTTGTCCTCAGGAGACCTGTCAGCGAACTTGAGAGGTAATATTAACTTGTCTTCTAGTTCGAATGGCAATTCAGGTAGTTCTTTCAGTTCTTCAAGTACTGGAAGATCTATTTTAACCCAACCTGTAGGCTCGCCTTTACCGTCTAAGAAAACATCAACTTCCCATTGAATGTCAACTTTTTCACCACTAGTCAATAGCTGATGACCAATAGGAACAAAGTAACGATTCTTTATCATTCCATTGACAGCCATCGCTTTAAAGTGATTGAACATACCTTCATTAACTGGGATGTTAACTTCCGGAACACCTAAGTCTGACTCAGGACCATCGTAACGTTTAGACGTCATTATGAATGCTTCTTCATCTTCTTGTTTAACGTAACGTACGCGCAATGAACCGTTCTCTTGCTGTATGTTATATTGCTCTTGAAATTCAAGACCATTTGACTTAGAGACAATGTCGTTTAAATTTACATAACGACCGTAGATCTCATATTCTATTTCTTGCTGTTCGGTAGTGTCTTGAGCTTCTTCTATTGCGCTTTCGAAACTTTCCTGTAAAGCGCGTTTAGCACGTGGTATATTAATCATCTTAGAAACCTTTATGTTAATTCATCATACAATTCAAAAAAAAAGAAATAAGTACAGAGACCGAAGTCTCTGTACAAATTAGTTTAGATAATATCTGTAGTTAACACTAGACGGTAAAAGTATTCAGTCGCACTTATATTAATTCGTGCTATGCGGTAAATATCTTTTTCAGAAAAGCTAATGAAGATAAAGTCTGGATTGAACTTATCTTCATATTTAGTAGTACGCAATGCGAACATGTCGATAATGCTAAATAATGTTTCAGCTTTACTTTGGTGAAGATCAAACGTTTCACGGTTATTCACATACAGACCTAAGTCATTTGCAGATATCGGTAGGTACAACATCGCTGCTGTGTTTGACTGCCAGATTGATTCTGCGTGCTTATGAATTCCCCACAATGTTTTAATCGTCGATACTTCTTCATCTTCTAATGAGTTTTCTGTTTCAAGGCAAGCCATGAAATCACGTACTTCCTCAAAAGAACCTGCTAAGTAATCGTCTAGTACAGTTTTACTTTCATGTAGAACTGTTTCTGCACTAGTAGAAATGTGCTTAGTAGATAACTGAGAATCTTGAACGTATTTAAGAACTGATTCATAAATAGTTTCCCAGTCTGCAATTACGTCACTTGATGTTATCTGTTCAGGTATTGCATTGTTTATTAATTTACCTACCGCTATTTGAGCTAGGCGACTTAATAGGTTGTTTACATTAACATGTTCAACTGAAGAGTATTGACGTAAGTTAGATACTAGTTTAAATAGTTCACGATACGATTTAGCTTCTGCCATATCACCAATAGAGTTATCTATTAGGAACGTCATTACTTTATCGCTAGTACTTGTATAAACCGGTTTGTAACATACTGCTTTTATTTCAATAGGAGCATCTTTATAGTCAGCTGATTCAGCCATTAAATCAGTAAGACCATGTTTAGTTGACTCTACACTTGTTAAGCAATATTTAAGACTAGGTGCTACAGGTACAAATGTAACATCCGGAGACTCAGCTTTAACTTTCATACCTAGAACCGCTTGACTTGTTCCTGGTTCAACTTTATCTGTATCAGCCAATAAACGGTCAAGATGTTCATCTAGTCGCTTAGAATCGTTTCTAGCAACTTCTCTATCATTGAACGCTAATTTGAAGTGATCTGGATAGAGATCTAAATTAAAGTTTTCATTACTCACAACTGTGTATTCCTTCGTCTTAATTACTTCAACCGTTTCAGGTTCTTTACATTCAGCACGATGTACTTTAGATGGAGCAACGCTAGGTGCTCGTCGCTCAGCATGTTTATTGAATGAGTTTTCAGATAAACCTTCAGGTACTTTACTGACATTTGAACGTGTTGCAGCTGCTACAGATGTAGACTTACCAAAAGACGAATGTTGACTAACTGGGGCTGGTTCAACATGTCTGCTGTTGCCCATTCCCATACCCATTCCCATACCTACGTTACGCTCGTTGACACCGTAACTTGAACTTGATCCACCGCGTCTATCCATGATAGTACTACGTGAATTACCAGCTTGTTTATATTCCATCAATAGTTCTTCAAATGAAATACGTTTTTCATTCTCAATCTTCATGGCGTTATAGTCTTGATCACTTAGGGAATCAGAGATAGACACTTCTTCCATAATGATTTTAACAGACGAGAAGTAAGAGACGTAATGTAACGCTTCATCAAATGCTGCGTTTTCAGTCTTTCTTTCAACGTCCATGAAATAGCCAATAGCTAAAGGCATGGCAGATATCATTCTATCCCAACGGTTAGATGAAAATCTCCCTCCGTTAGTTAGGATATCAAAAGCGGCATTATATATGTCTTGTGTTTCTGCCTGCTTAATTACATAGTCTACGATGTAATCTACGTCTTGTTGAGTGAGTTGCATTAATCCATATCCTTTATATCTGTTTAATGATCTTTTCAAAGATCGGCTTTAATTCTTTTCTATAGCTTAAACTATTGTATTCATCGATTTCCACACACGGGTTGAGTTTACCCTTGCCAGGTGGATTTGGTTTTGTTTGGTTCAAGTGACTACATATACCAATGATAGTAGGATGGAATCTACTAGCTGGGTCTGTTAGTGTCTTTTTAGGTTTGCCTGTTGCAGTAGCCTCAACTTGTGAAACCATTGCTGTTGCATATTTAAGCATTTTATTATCACCAACAAATGAGACAACTGATACTTCACCATGACGTTCTACTTCTAAAGTAGTTGACCGTGGTATGTTAGTAGCAAGCTTCTGTCTTATTGCTCGTTCATCTAAGGCTCTATGCGATGGTTTGAATACCGAATATGTGAAATTGTTAATTTTCTTGAAGACGTCTAACAATACATATTCTCTAGTGGCAATTCGTTTTTCATCCATGGAAGCTGGGTCGATGGTAATATACAGTTCATCTATGTTTTGAAGAATGTAGATAAACAGTTCGTATATATCTTCGGCGTAACAGCCTATTGATTGTAGCTTGGCAATCATCATGTGGTCCACGTAATGGTCCAGTGAGTCTATGTGATTACT
>Ga0208814_1000028_pt1 | contig 130026 bp, 172 predicted proteins | sample MalvirAntarct_55_FD_184253 | JGI IMG/M metagenome (GOLD analysis project Ga0208814, IMG submission 184253) | Marine viral communities from the Global Malaspina Expedition - Malaspina viral metaG Antarct_55 (SPAdes) (version 2) | ecosystem: Environmental > Aquatic > Marine > Oceanic | place... | reverse complement strand
TCGGAATTTGTTGTGTTGATGTAAAATAAGCAGATGAACCATCTAAATTAATATCTTCTGTAATAGAATTAAATAGAGGTTGTTCTGTGTGTTTTTTATTAGTTAAAATAGTAATAGGATCACCTATCGAACCAGTTGATGACCAGTTATTTTCTATAGATGTATTGCTATTAGCAACAGTATTACCAAATCTAAGTGAATTACCAAATCTACCATCTACAATATAATCACCCTCATATGGAAAAGTAGGGTTTGGAATATTATCTTCATTAAAATAAGTACCTGGGGTGAATGTTGTATTAGATGATGAGGTTGGTTTGTTGGGATTACCAACAGCCTCTACCTCTAAAATCCCTTTATTTTGACTTGAAGGAGTAATAGTTTCTGTAGGGTAGGGTATAGGATTCGATTGATTACTATTCCATAAATTTAATGGTGATAGATAATAAAAAGTTAAATTATTAAAATTATTTTTATATTCCCGATTAGCTAAAGCTATAACTAATACTGTTTCATTAGTTAACGGGTAGTTTTTTAAATTAGGGAATAAAGGTAATACATTAACTAAAATATTAGCACCACCCAATTGTATTTCATCTAAAACTTGCACTTGAGCGTACCCATTAGTTGGAGTACCACTTTGATCGATTTCTAATATTCTTCCAGACAATAATTTACCCGTAAGATTCTTTAAATCATCACGAGTAGAATTATTAACAATATTCCCTAAACTTTTATATAGGGTTTGTCCTGATTTTAGAACTCCAGCCATTGTTATTTAGTTTGGAGTTTTTCCATTTCCTCAAGTAGCTGTTGTTTTTCATCATCAGAAATACCTAAACCACCTTCTTCATTAGAAGAATTTAAAGCACGTTGTACTAACGTAGCCATTTTGATTAGTGCATCATCGTTTTTAACACCAATTTCCATGTATTCTTTAATAAGAGGTACAATAAGTGTGGCGTCACCAATGTCAGTAACCATCGGTTTTAATTCGGATATTAGCGCGGTAACTTGTGCCTCGCGTCGCTTTTGGTTAGTGTAAATTTCCTCGAGTAAATCGGAGAATTTTTTAGTACCAAATACTGTTTTTTCGAATTGTTGACTCATATTTATAGTGTTTGTTCATGTATAAATATAACCTTATTCGAATTCTACATATCCGTTTTCAAGATAAAAAATGTAGTTACTTTTAAATATAGCATATAATTGATTAGCTATTTTAGTAATTTTAGGAGTTTTTACATCTATCATCTCTCTAATATAGATATAAAGTGCTTTTTTATTAAAAACGTCGATATGTTCTCTCTTACGAAACAACTCTAAAATAGCATCTGCTACAGCAGCATCGTGTTTTTTAGGAAATAACTCAAATAATCTTTCTGAACAATAATCTACATATAAATTAATATACATATTTAAGGGATCACTAGCTACTCCAACTTCATCCATACTATAGGTATGAGTATCATCCTTAAACAACTCATCTATTGGAGCTTTATGGACACGTTTCTTGTAATTCTTTTGATTCTGGAGTATTAGGTAGCGTTTGGCTATAGTACCAAAGTAAGAATATGCCTTAGCACCTCTTGTAGGATCAAATAAATGAATCTTTGATAATAAGAAACAAATTACTTCATGTTGTAGATGTTCAATCTCATTTACCTCAGTATAATAAAATTTAAAGGTATGGATTATATTTTCCGTTAATTTAAAGAACGGATAATGGATTTCATTTTGGTAGATTCTACTTTTTACATCAGTATCAGAAGTGCCATTGTATAATACAATAGCATCTTCTGTTTCTTGAGTAAAGTAGTTTTTACTCTTAGGATTTCTTTTTCTAGGCATAGTAGGTTATCAAAGTTTCTTTAACTGAAAATCGTTTAAGATATCTTGTAACCCTTTTATTTGTTGAAAGAAAAAACCTACTTCGTCGTCGCTGCTGAAAGTGCCGCGTGCATCAATATTTTTCATTTTTTCATCTGAAACCTCTATTACTCGCGATAGTTTATCTAAATATTCTAAATAACCTGCGAGGATATCTTCTTGTTTTTCAAATTTACGGAGAAGGTTGTATGTAGTAAACCCTAAGGCTACTGTTAAAACTGATAATATAATAATAGTAATAATCATAAGTTATCTAATAAATTTTTTAAACCTTCACTTTTAATTGAACCTAAAGCTTTCTGTTGTTGTGATTGACTTTTCGGCTTGGCATCCAATGTAAAATTCTTCTTTGGTGTTTCCACGCTACCATTTAATTTAGGCAACCACTCTCTTTCGAATTCAATACGTGCAGCCATTAAGTCGGCCTGGTGCAGTATAAATGGCAGCGAAGTACGCGGTTTTTGTTCGGGCATATACGCTTTAAGATATTTCTCATTGGCTACGTCGTATAAACCATCATGCGTTTGTATCGCGAGCATTTCGTTGAAAGTATATATTACACCATGTGACTGGAGCATAAATAAACCACGATCTGGGACAGATGAGAATGGTACTTTTTTGTTAAATGTATAATCCTCACCTAACTTTTCACGTCTCCACTTATCGGTCTGAGGGATATATGATTCATTATCTTCATCACCCATTTTTCCTAAATCATGATTGATAGCAGAAAAAACAAGTTCCTCCATTGTGAAGGTAGACATATCTGCTCCTTCTTCCTCCCATAGCTGGGATTGTTTGATAGAACATCGCACAACACGATTTACATGCTCAACATACCCTCCAGGAAAGGAGTTATGGTATTCTTTTTTGTGAGCGGCAGGCATTAACATAACACGTTCTTGATATTTGTTGTAAAAATCAATAAGTGATTGTTTTCTATCACCCGTAATGTGGGTTTCGATGTTGGAGATAAAGGTATCCCAATTTCCTTGGATTTGTTCTGCTGTTAAATTCATAACTTTTATTTTAGTTTATTATCTTCCGTAAGCGTCTTGACCTTCTCTTTCAATCATAGTAGACATATCACCTAATTGGGTAGTAATGTCATCAAGAAGAACATCAAGGTCTTGAACAGTGGTTCCTTGGCGAGTAGCCATTACACGGATCGTTTTGAGTTTTCCCTCAATACGTCTAATTTTGTCTTTAAATAATTCTCTATTTTTCATAATATGGTTTTATTAGGTCTCGGGAGACGTCACGAGACATCACATCCCCTTCTCTCTCTCCCTCTTTCCCTTCCTCTGTATCTCAAATGTACGATAAGTAATTTAGGAAATCACGTTTAATTTTAATAAATCTTGGACTTTTTTAATATGAGCACACTTTTCGTACGATTCTAATTCTTCCCAAAAATGGATTGCTAAATCACATGCGGTAATAGTATAATCATCTGAGAATATTTTAGCGGCATCTTTACTTTGATCTGAGGTTGGGTCGAAATCTTTGAGATATGCCCAAGCTCTAGTATGAGTAACAAATTCTCCGGCATCACCATCAAAATCTATCTTTTCGGCTAAATCTGGCATTGCCTTTAAAAGTTTATCCATCCTATCTTCCATGTTTTTTTGATTAAAGATAATTTTCTTAAACATACCCAATTTAAATGTTTGAGTTTTTTGTAGTTCATTAAAAATATCTCCCTCCTCTTGTTCAGGAAGTTCAAAATTACTAAATAGTTTTTCTGGATCGATCATTATATATTAGCTTCGACTTCTACTTTACCATTCTTCCAAATAGTCATTTTAGTTCTATACCAATCATCAGTATAGGTAAATTCTATTCTACCCTTAAGTAATTTTACAACACTAAGATCATACTCATCCATCCAGTTATGGACATCTTCCTTAGAAAAAGTACCATCCACATAATATAGATGAGCAATCGTAGCGTATTCTTTTATTTTAGTTTCTGTCTTCACGTGTATAAATATATGTAATTTCTACGTCGCTGATCGTGGTGGTTGTGTAATAATATTGCATAATATCGCGTTATATATGGAAATAAACCGCGTTTTTCGACGGTTATTTAATTAATAGTTTTTGGTTTGTTTCTTTTTAACATCAAAATCAGTATAAATTTTATCTTCAAGTTTTTCAACTCGAGAATCTATATACCTAATAATTTCCTTATCGTCATTATTAGCATTTTGGGATAAATCCTGTATTTCAGTATTAATCCTTTGATTTAGTTTTTGTTCTATGCGGTTAGCATATTTATCTAAGTTATCAAATTGTGACTTTAGAGTTTTAATAGCCATATAATTTACAAACGTGCCATTTACCACCACCAAAATAGTAACTGCACATACACCTACAATAAATGATGTAATTTCCATAGTTTTATAATATTATGTTAAGGAATTCCCTGTATTAATGTGTAATATACATATAAAAAGTGCAACAAACAAATTATTTTTAATATTTATAAATAAACATAATTTAAATGGCAACTTCAAGACAGTTTACATACGCAACTACAACACCCCCTACAGGTACTACTAAAACAGGTAGTTTATGGGTAGGAACTCCTACTTCTACTGAACGTTATGACTTAAATTATGATGGTAAAATTTGGTGGATGGGTCCTGATGAAGATAATAAATATATTATTGGAAAAGATGTTCCTACTGCAGATTGGCCCGCTAAAGGAGATACTCCACCTTACCCTCAAGATTCAGGTAGTGTTAGATTTTGGGGATCTACCGACAATGAAGGGGCATTTGTTACAAGAGTAAATACTTTACCTGCAAGGCAAGGAGAACCTGATTTTGATGATGGAACACAATGTGCTATTTGGTTAGATGCAAATGGGTATTGGACTAATTGGGAATCTCCACTTGCTCAACAATTTTTTGCTACTTTTCAATTATATACAACTCCCGGTGGTAGTTCATACTATCAAAATTATTTAGATTATTCCTTTACACAAGATAAAATGTTTGGTTGGAATGATAGTATGGGTAGTGCTAGAGGTAATGGAATATGGGATGATATATCTAATATTTCACAAAATACAAAGTATATTGTGAGCCAAAGTGCCCAATATCTTCCTACTATTTCAAGTGCTGGGGTTGGAGCGATGGATTTTGATAGAAATGATGCTTATCTGAACACAGGTACTCATCTACTAAAATATAATATAGATACTGAAACTGCTACCTCTAAAGTAAGTACAGTTCATGGAACAAGTAATAACCAGACTAGAAGACCGGTATTTGAATCAAGTACAGACAAAGTATTTGTACCCTTAGGTCAATATGTAGACATATTTAATACAGCTACTTTAGCTTACTCAGGTTCTATTAATATGGCCGTTGTTGCTAACAATGTTGCTGGTATAGGTATTGCTAATACAGATGATGATGAAATATTATTTGCTGATAGTAGTGGGGTTACAATCTTTAATCCTAATACACTTGCTACAATAGGTTCCGGTTCAATTTCTGGAATGGATAGATTAGGAAATGGTATATATAACACGGCAGCAGGGAAATATTACATAGGTGGTGAAGGAACTAATGGTAAACCTAAAATTGCTGTAATTGATGCTTCTACATATGTTGTAACTGTTGTAGAAATTTCTGAAGGTGGGGGAGCTAATAATAATTCTGCTACCTCAATTGCATTAGATACAGTTAGAAATTCTATATGGTGTATGAATGATGATAGAAAAATTGCTAGATTAAATTGTAGTGATAATAGTGTAACTCATTATAATACAACATTCTCGGGAACCTGGTATGCTGTAATGCCTTATGTTATTAACGATAGACTATTTATAGGAACACGAGTTAATAATAACTCGGGTAAAGTATATAAACTTTCAACAGTAATTACCGACGGATAAGAAAGGAAGCCTAAGCTTCCTTCTTTACAGTCTCAACTGAGTGTACACCTGACTGCGAATTGAGCGAAAGACCGGATTCGAACCGGCGACCCTGACCTTGGCAAGGTCATGCTCTACCAACTGAGCTACTTTCGCAAGCGGAAGAGATAGGATTCGAACCTACAAAGCTTTAACACCCAACGGTTTTCAAAACCGTCTGACGACCACTGTCCACTCTTCCTAATATTAAAACACGTCAACATCTAAATCAACACCGTTATCCTGAAGATACGACTCAATAGTTGAAGCCTCACGTTGTAGTTCATTAAATTCAATAACAACATCAACAGCATTAGGATTTTCTGGATGGTAAGTCCATAGCTCAGCTATTTGTTCTTCAATTTCAAATAATCTGTTTAATACCTCAGCGTATTGTTCTGTTGTTTTCATAATTCTTTATTTACTTAAATATACGAAAAATATTTTACTTAGACAAGTCCTCAATTGCAATTTGCAAAGCAAGTTTAGGAGAAGCATATGGGTGATCTTGCATGTTTGCAAGTGCCTCAAAAATAATTTTTACTCTTTCATCTGATTCAAATGCCATTTCAACATAAGATGTAAATTCTTGATCCATTTCGTCGTAATTCATAACTTTTAGTTTAAAGATTGAGTATATATGGTTTTCATAAATTCGCTAAATTCGCTATTAAAATCATCGAGCATATCACTTAGCGCTGCGTTGTAGCCTCGCATGTATATGCGCTCATTCTCGCTGTATTCCCGCGAAGGTAGCAACGATTCTATTTGATTTTCCGCAATTGTTTCTTCTAAAAGATCTTTAAAATTCTTCATAACCTTTATTTTTTGGCTCTCGCCTTATTCAACACCGTGAATATACGACTAAAGATACCGTTCTCCAAGCATTTCCACGGTTGCTTTTGCTTCTTCTAAAGGTATCTGGAAGAATTCACGATTACTATTTAACCTATTAGCCTCTAATTTATGATGTACTTCCTGCTCCAGGCCAAAACCATCGTAACAGTGAAAAGCCCATTCTACTTTGTAAGGTAAAGCTACACCTGTAGCATTTGAGATCTGTTTAGCACGTTCATCAGGGGTATTTTTGGTATAACCAATTTTGTAAAGGTTGGGTTGTGTAGGGTTTGATAAGATATAAACCCAAGAATCATAATCACCACCCCTATTAGCATACATATCAAGTTTACGGGCAGTATAATATGTAACGGTTTCCCAACCACCTCCTTTAGGTGAAGGTGACAAAGTAAAATGAGGACAATCTTGAACAGTTTTGTTCGTAAAGTCATCATCAAGGGAAATAAATTGTTTTGCGTAATCTAATGTAATGCGTTCCATAACTCTAATTTAAATAAACTCGACTTTTTCTCTTAAATAAATCAATATCCATACATACGTATATACGTTTATGACACAATATTTGTTGTAGAAAGGTCGTCTACTCTATCAAAGAAAATAACCTTCATTTGGTCTTCACCCACTACGGGTTTGCCTCTATAATCCGACCCAATAACCAAGGTTTTAGCTCCGCTCTGTTCCATCCGGAGTAATTGCTCCTCCAGAGAACCGAACGTAACTACTTCATCGATATATCGAATAGCACGTAACATAGATAAACGGTGTTTCTGTTTATTAATAGGTCGTGTTGAACCTTTTAATTCACGTATACGTTCATCGGTATCCGTTCCAACTACTAACCTATCACCGACTGATCGAGCGTATTTAAACAACTCAATATGGCCAGCATGCATAACATCGAAGCTACCATTGATCCAAATTGTATTGGGGGAGGAGACCTGGGAAATTGTGGACATACCGTCCTCAACCTCCCTAATCACTCTACCTATTCCTCTATGCTGCATAATCAACTGCTAGTTGGTATAATTCTTGGTTTACTTTTGTATCTTGACGGAAATTTTTGATTTTACGTGCTTTACGTACTTTCCCACTCACACCATACACATCAAACATACCGTGAATGATCTTTTCCTGAATTACATTAAATACATTCCACATATCATCTCCCTTATCTTCAACTCTCGTTGGTTCTAATAGATCTAATATTTGATCACTAGTAACGTTTGAAAGTTCTTTTTCACTTAAACGAGTTGCAAGTGCACCTTTAGCAAATTCTGCTTTCTCTTCCTTACTTAACTGCTTTGATTTAAGCTTATTCATACACTCAACAGTAAGTGGAAGTTTTTCAACTATCTCGTTAATAACCGTTTTAAGCTCTGTTAAATCATATCCCATATGGCGGATCTTCATATTAGCGAACTCGGCATCAGCAATAACTAAACCATTCGAACATACTAAACGATATAATCCGGCTCTAAAACTAAATGAATTCTTTCCATCATGACTATTAGTCATCAATATTCTAGGCATTACAGTATCACCATCATCACCATTTACTATTACATCATCATTACCAAATACAACCATATGTTTTTGGAATCCTGGATTCTTACGAGCATTTACTTGTTTTGCATCAACCACATTCCATCCTAAAGAAGACATATCGTCTATTACTTGTTCTGTTGAAATGTGAACGTAATGCTTAGAAGTAGTTGAAGAAGCAACTTTTGTGAACACAGATGGAGCGGTTTCACGGATTTCATCCTTTGTAAGAAATTCATTTTTTGAACTGTCGTAAGAAAACATCATAACTTTTATTTTTAATTAATAATTGGGCTCTAACCCCATTTACATGGTAAATATACGAAAGATAGCCCGGGAAGCCAAGCTTCCCGTGCATTACTTTTAATTATTTTTTAAACTTGCCCACCATCAGTGATAGTCCAATTCTTACTGTTAATTAATATGTTTTTAGCAGCTAATCCTGCTGAGGTAAATGTTGAATCACCAAAACTAATTGTTACATTAGTTCGCAATGCTGCGAAATCGACAACCCAACCATTATATAAAGTATCTAGTGAATTATAAGTTATAGCAGTTGAAGTACCAGTTACTCCCATAAACCCTTGACCAAATCCATTACCTAAACTATTTGGTTCCCATAAATTTAATGGTTGTTGGAATGCATCAGCATTTGCAAACATATTAAGAAAGTTTCCAACATTACTCACATCCCAATTATTTAGAGGTTGATTGAATGATGTGGCACCGTTAAACATTGAAACCGCAGAACCATTTTGTTGCACATTCCAACTACCAATAGGTTGATTAAAAGCAGTTGCTCCTTCAAACATACTAGCCATTACTTCCACGTTAGTCACATTCCAATTTGAAATATTACTATTAAATGTTGTTTTATTTAGGAATAAAGAATCCATATTTGTAATAGCTAAAACATCCCAAGTATTAATTTCCCCATATGTAGCAAGAGCGGAAGTGTTATCTGAAATCCATAGGTTAACAGCTGTTTGTAGCTCTGCTTTTGTAGTAAATACATAACTAATAACACTAATGGAAGCACTAATAAGTCCCGTAGCTTTAAAATGTACATTAGCACCTGTTACGTTAATAGCGGGAGTCCACCTAATTTCGGAAACACCTTCTGAGGGAACATAAATACCTTGAGTATAATTATCGGTTTGTCCACCATATACGTTAGATCCTGAATAACTACTTCCCGAAAAATATAAAGGAAGAGCAGGAGTTGTAAATGTAAGAGCTTCCATCATAAGATATGTGTTAGAAATAGTAGAAGCACTAACCTCTGTTTTCTGGAGCGATATCTTGTATTCAGTCCCTGCGGTAAAGTTTTCTTTAAGTAATGATCCGGTACCGAACAATTCGGTGGATGAGTAATTAGATGCCATAGTATATATTTTTGTCGACGTGCGAAATTTTGTTTAAAAGATTCTCTCGGTATTCGTGTATAAATATACGAAAGGGTTATTTGGGAAACACGTTTCGATTTGTGGGGGATATAAGTATATACTAAATCGATGGTCGAGGATCGTAGTCGATATGTTTTTACGTCGAACACCGGGGGTCCACCGTACCCCGCGTATATGGATATCGGCGTACATGGGATATATGTACATCATGCGTACCGCGTACCGCCGCCCACCGCACTGCCCACATTACGTATACACCAGATATTATATATTATTACTCCCCCCACCGGTATAGATAAGGTACGTATAGAGATACCCGTACCCGTTAATGTGGTACTGGATAAGTATGTTATAAGTACGTTCACCGTGGTTATTACCATCGTATCACCTACTCACACCCATATTATATTAATTAGTTAGCGCCCACCCGATTTGGGCCATGCGATCCGCATCAGATTGCGTTGCCTTATACATTGATTTAACATCTATGAACATACCCTTATTATAATAACAATGTCCACCAGTGGTAACCTCATTTGCAACGCTAACGTACGTTTTACCGTCGTACCATCTCCAACCCGGAGTATCCTCCATGACCTTGGCTCTAGCCACCGCTATTTTTTTACTACTAGCCCACACGTCATTAAATCCTATAGTGCTGCCCGTCTCATCTATGAAATTAAAATGATAATTATACTCACCCACATTGTTTCTTCGTAATGCCATAACCTTTATTTTTTATTATACATCAATATACGAACAGTACCTCAGGTATCCAAATTATTTTCCAATTCAGGGTTGTGATGAGTGAAAACAGATATGAGGTGTAGACATGTTTTAATACTAATATCCCCACTCTCGTAACGTGCGATGTTATTCTTAATGTCTTCAATAATCAACTCCTCGAAATTAGCCATACAACCTTTATTTAATTATTATACCGTAAATATACGAACGGAGATTTGCGTCTCCAAGTTTAGTTGCCCATATCTTACCAGTGCTTTATTTACCTCCACCGTGTGTGTTGTTCATATCCGGGTCACACCACCACATGTTTGTGAATAGATGTGCAAAAAGTCGTGTTCATATATACTTTGTTAACCTGAGGTAATAGGTGGGCTTGCGACGCATAAGGGTTAGCGGCACCACATCTCTAGATCACATAACACACCATACGTTTGTCACCTACTATATATGAATCTACGTAGCTACCTATATGTTTATATTTGTATATCACACGTTGCTAGGGTCGACCACACGTTGCGACGAATAATGAACGTACTTGCGCATTAAAACGTGGTTATTAGGTGGATTAATTGCGTGTCAATAGTGAATCGATACGTGTTGTGTTTCCCAGGTCGCTATTGTATTTCCGCGTTAAACATCTCAATAATATGTCTAAAGATATATACATAGGAAGTGGTGTGGTTGCGTCTATAGCAAGATTTATTTTCGCTTGTTGCGTCTCGGATTGTCACTCACATATAACCCACAAAGCATTCCTATCACGAACGATAGCATTATGGAGTATATTAGTTGGAGTAGACTCATTTATATTTGTTTATTAACTTACCTACCATTGCTTTATTCACGCTATTGAGTTTCATGTTCTTAACTTCATCTAACCTAACGTATCTTATCTCAACGTGTTCTTTGTTTATTGGCTCATCATCATCTCCAATCAATTCAACCTCATAGAACCATATCTCATATGCCCCAACAGTACCATGTCCTATCCTGGGATAATCAACTTTAACGGCTACACCTATCTCCTCAATCCATTCACGCTCCAATGCTTCTTCATTGGTTTCATCTGCTTCAACTTTACCGCCCGGAAATTCCCATGTACCATGTGGTTTTAAACCGAGTAAAACATGAGGCACGTCATCAATAAACTTGACATTTACTCCCGCTACTACTTGAATTAATTTACCTATCATATATCCGTATTAAATGTGTATTAGTTATCTACTTAAAGATTATTTATTTCGTCTCGTAACTGTTCTATCATTGCTAACACCTCTTCTGGTTCCATTGTTATAGCACAACACACACTTACGTTCGCCTCAATTTGTTCTAACAATTCTAATGCTTTATCCTTCATCACCTTCAGTTTGGTCATCTGTATTATCATACCAAGTTGGGTTTGGTAATCCACTATATGAATCCCACTGTTCGTCTTGAATTAACTCGTTATCCATTACTCAGCGAATTCAGTTTCAATAGCAATTTGAACGTTAATGTATTCCATTAACTCCTTTTTGTCATCTTCACTCATTAATTCTGATAGGGGAGATTTTTCAACTAATGCTTTAATTAAGCGGATTGCGTTTATATTTTCCATAATTTATTTTATTTCATCTTGAAAGTATAATGCACCTGCACCTACAAATAATAAACTCAACACTAACGTAAATATTAACATAACTTTTATTTTTTAATTAACATACTTGGTGAAACTGTATATTCACCACCAATCCCATCAACATTAATAGCTCTAACCTTAATATTTTTATTATTGATTTTAATTACCTCAAATTCTTGGTTAGAATCTATTTTTTTATGATTAATACCAACTATATCTCCAATTGTGAAATCTGCTTTATTAGCACGAACGATTTTTTCACCTTTTTCGGCTTTCATTTTTGCACTTAAACCATCCTCATTAAAACGAATAGTACCTAATGAAATATTAACACCATACTGAGCTTCTAGTTGAGCTACTGCTTTTTGAAAATCACCTCTAAAACTTTTAACTGCTTGCTTTGTCATAACTTTTATTTTGCGGCTTCTCGCCTTATTCAACACCGTGAATATACGAACAATATTTTGGGTAGCCAAGCATTTTGTTAATTATTGAATACTTCAATGTTCTTATTTTTGGTAACTAGATCTGTCCATTTATCAATATAACGGGTAGCCTGAACAACGTGGTTATCAATCCAATGGTAATTACCACCACGAGGTTTACCCATTAGTAAACCATGATATTTAAAACCATGTTTACTCAACCACGTTTCAGTTATTGATCTTGTATCTTCAGTACGTGATGTAAAAAATGTTATAATATGACCTTCATCATACCACTTATTTAGTATCTCTAAAGCATCTGGGAATGGTAATACTAATTCCATACGTTCAGGTTCTTCATTTGGAACATCATCCGTTATAGTCCCATCTATATCGATCAAGTAATTTTTGACACCATTTGGTAAACCTGGGGATGCTAGTGTTCCGTCGTCTGCTATTATGCTTTTTAATTCCATTATTTATTTATTCTATTACGCATCCAATAAGATAACTCTTTAAGGGCTACAAATAATATTATACCTAATGACCATAATCCTATTATTATAATAAAATCAATCATTTTGTCTTTTACTTTTCTTATCTTTGGGATTAGGTAGTGTCATAAACAATGTTATAACAGCAAAGGATAGTATTACTACTATAAACGGAAAACTTATCATGTCTTTTATTTTATTATTGTTATCATTTTATTATAATCTCTGTATCTATTTCCATCGTAAACACGAACATGGAATGCGTAAACACCATCTGAAACATCCATTGCTGAGTAATCGTTCTGGTAGTCATCTGATTTATAAACTAAATTACCCCATCTTGAATATACCTTCATTACAACTTTATAGTTGGGTTGTAGTATTAATTCAAATCTATCATTAATACCATCACCATTTGGTGTAATAATATTAGGTATAAATACATAAATCTCAGATTGTGGTGGTGTTGGTATTGGAGGTAATGCAAATGAATCTATTGGTTCAACAGGTTGAGCTGATAGAGTTACTCCTATTAGTAGTACTATTATTAGATATCTCATTTCTCTATTGTGTTAATAATTCCACCTATAATCTTAGTATCAGCTAAATGTGACATATCATTTAGGTCATACTCATGCTCCTTACATTTGATTAAGTAACCAGTCTCAATTTTCTCAAATCCTTCTACTATAACATTCATTTCATCTCCATATAACATATGAGATAACATTTGACCTTTTTTAATAAATGGACCTCCTGATGGATCTAGAAAATCAGGACCTTCTCTTACAATTCCAAAATTACCTTCCCATAACACATTCCCATCCTCTTGTTTGGTAAATGTAAAAACTTCTCCGTATCTGTTTGTGTATCCAACCATATTAATACATTTCGTTTACTAAATGCTGGTTGTCGTATCCTGCCATGCTTTGAGCATAAACATCATAACCTTCCGCTTCAGTAACACAAATTTCATCCTTACCATCAAAAATGACAGCACATTTGTCACCTGTCATCGCACATGTAAAAAATCTAACTAACTGCTTCATAACCTTTTTTATTTATTGGCGTTTCGCCTTATTCAACGTGGTGAATATACGAACAATATTTCAGGTAGCCAAATTTTTTATAATCTATATCCTAAAGTTATTGCCCATGTTGGTAATGTTATGTAAATACCATCTGCACCTTGATAACCAAGACCAAATTCACCTGATAATGTAACACCATCCCAATTAGCTTTATAACCACCCATTAATGATAGGTTACCACCATAATAGTCACCTTGCTCATAACTTCTTAACCTTCCCCTTACACTTGCATATCTGCCAACCATACCTGTTTTAGAATAAAGTCTAAAACCAACCATACCTGATGTTGCTTGTAGGTCAAATAAAGTACTTGTACCTGATGAGAAGTCGAATAAAAATGACGATTTACAAGATGTGCTTAGTTCAAGCCCCGCACCATAGAATCCATTTAACAATGAGAATGGTCGAGTATTAATTTCAAACTCAGTAAAGCATTGTTGGCCTTGTCTGTAACGCATTTCATTACGAGTTGGTGGTTCATATGTACCTCGGTATACATCATTACGAGTATTATATGAATTTCTTCTATAATCATAATCATAACGTCTATCCTCATCGAATCCTCTATCGTTACTACTTGGAGTTACTACTACTGGAGTAGGATTGTTTACAACTGGAGATGTGGTAGAACTATTACTTGATTGTGGTACTACTACTTGTGTGTTGTTTTGGTCACCAATAATTTTATTATTAGTTGGTTTACTCATTTGTGATTGAGCATTTACACTTAAACTAAGCCCAAGTGTTAAGGCTATCATTACATTTTTCATATTATTTTTGTTTTATATTATTTTTGTTTTATATCACGTTTTATATCACGTTCGACTACTTTTAAATATTCTTTTCGTTTTTCATTAGTTACAAATGGCACTGACCAGAATTGTTTTGTTTTAAACCATCTATTTAGATTCCATCCAAATACAAAAGTATAAACTCCCATTACTAATCTTAACTTAACTGAATTAAAGTATAGAGTAACAACAGGTAACATTGGTGCTCCATGTGTAATATATGTTCTAACTTTTTTATCTTTTAAAAATGGTTTTGGATAAGCATATTTACCAAACAATGGTACAAACTTATATGCGAACCCAGGTGTAAATACCTCATCAAAGAACACTTCCATACGTGGAGTTAATCTAAACCACCAAACAGGTGATATGAAATAAATTCTATCTGCCCACGAAACATTCTCCTTATATGTTTTTATAATGTCAGTTCTAGGTTGTTCAAAATTATCACGATATAAATCAGCAACAATTACATCTTCACCATCAACACTTAAATTATCCAAAACTGTTTGGAAAACCCCGTTATAACAGAAACTGTTTTCATCAGGATGGGCTATTACTATTAAATTTTTCATTTTTAATCTAATTTATCTTTAGGAAATTTACTATAATTCCCCATACTATCATAATCAGATGGATTAGGTTGTTTATGTCTTTGGTAATAATCTTGTTCTTGTTTTTTAGAACCATTATTAATGTTCCAAATAGTAAAACATATATACAGAGTAAAAATTACAAAACCTACAAAATACATTGAAAAACTCATGAATTACGTATTAATTTTCTACTATGCCACGTAGCATATTCTTTATCACTCATCATTAGGAGTTGGTTACCTTTATAAACACGTGCTCTCATTCCTATTAACTCAATAGCATCTTCAAGTGAACCCATTTTAAGATGTTCATCACCATCAATTACATACCAACTTGTGAATGCTGTTTCTATTTTTTTTCTCATTTTAGTATATTAAAATTAAATGCTATTGTAATACGTAATTCATCACTTTTATTAGAATGGACTAGATGTTGTAATTCACTTGGAAATATAATAAAATCCCCTTCGGTAATCAAGGGTACATAATCTTCTTTATAATAAGATTGACGTGTGCATGTGCCTAAATTATCATGTAGGTGAGGTTTTAATGTTTTTAAATATTTTGTTTTAGTTAGTTCCGGGTGTATAAATTTAATTGGATTATGTACTTCGGGATTGAATTTAAGAAAATGTACAGCGGAAAAATCACAAGCCATATGTTCATGTTGGTCTGCTTTTTGACCTTTACCATACACAGTATACCAAGGATCTTCTTGTATTCTCCAATCCATATCTAAACCTCTAAAATGGTGAGATATAAATTGATTGACATAAGTTTTATAATGCTGAACGCTTACCCACCAATCTATTTCATTTGGTAAATTTTCTTTTAAAGAATAATTAGTATGAACAGGCCAATCATGTGAATGATTAGGAGAATGTTTGTAGTTACTAATCATCTTAGGCAGATAATCTGCTTGGATTTGAGGTGTTTCTTCTACGTAACCTTGATAATAAAATGGTGAGAATATATTATTCTTTATCATTTTTTAGTGGTTTTGGTTTTATATAATTTTTAATCCACTCCATTACCTTTTCTACATTTACTGAACCGCTTGGGGATACTTTAAATTTTTTTATTTCCATAATACTTGAATTAAGATAATAATTAATGCGAGTATAAGTACTACAGAAGTCTTTAAGGTAATTGCTTCGTTTAAATGAATTAGTGTTAATGTTGTAAATGCTAGTATACCCATAGAAAAACCGAGTAAACGTGATGGCCAAACCTCACCATCAAATGCTTGTACTAAATAGGTTGTACCTAAAATATAAGAATAACCAACTGGGATACCACCTATAGCTGCTACTAATATTGGATGTTCTTTAATCCAAGTTGAGATAAATTGCCCATTGGTTTGATACCAAGCTAATGTTTGACCTAATAGGAATAATAACATTCCACTTATAAATAATTTCCAATTCATTATAATAATCCTTTAATTAAATGATACACGAATATAATAATAACAATTGGCCAGAGCACGAGTGAAATTACTCTCTCTAAATTATTTAACTTGTTACTACTTTCTGTAACGTTAGCAATAAAAGTATATAAAATATCCCAACCAACGCCTATGAGTAAATATGTAATCATCCAATTTATGCTAAAAGCAAGTTATTATTTTCTAAAATGTCAACCCAAAAACGTTTTAACCATACTTTAATAGTAACGTTATCAAGTCTATCTTCAGCTGTAGCATCGTTTTCCCAACGCTCAGTTCCAATAACAGCAATACAATAATCAGCTGTGTCACGTGCTTCATCCATTTTACCTTGCTTAAGATATTCACGACATTTTTCAAATCCACGCTCTAATGTTCCTTCTGTGTAAATAAAATCCATAACTTATTCTTCTATTTTAGTTAATTCACGTTCTTGAGCAATCGCTCTTACTTGATGGTTTTCAATTGCAAACCTACCATCAACCTCTAATACTATTTCAAACACACCCTTATTAGGCCAGTGCCACGATGTTACTTTATCACCTACTTTAAACTTGGGTTTCTTAGCCATTACGCAACTGCTTTTTCCTCATTCACTACAAATACCTTACTAGCCCAACTGGATGAATTAACTGCTCTGTATTGTTCCTGGCTGTATAATGATGTTTTATTCATTTCACTACCATCATTAATATCACCAACACGCAGCTCACGAGCAATTTCCTCGCTTATTTGTACTTTTTTACCATTACGAGCATACATTGTGAATGCGAACCCACTCTCGCTCATAAACGATACATTTAATACAGCACCAATTTTGAATTTACGTAATGCAAGATAAGCGCTATCGGCTTGAACTGTAGAGACAGATGGAAAACCACTACGTGACTTTGTAACCACAGTAAAAGTACCACCTTTAATACCACTTTCAAGTGCAGGTGTTACTATTAAACCTTTACGCTCTACTATTACTAAATCTCCTACCTTTATCATAACCTTTATTTTTAATTTTTAATTGCGTTCCCGCCTCATTTACCCTGTAAATATACGAACCTATCTTGTAGTAACCACACTTTCCACGGGGAATTTCAAAACAGCTCCTTGAGCATAGCCTTTAGTGCTTAGCTCAACTGCGTAAAGTAGTTCTGTGGTTTTATGGATTACTTCCCATGTTTTACCTTCATATTGGAATGATAAATTATACTTTTTAAAATTCCATGTTTTACGTTCACGTCTTCTCATATACGTGAATATACGAAAGGTATTTGCGGTAACCAAATATTATGTTATTCACGGAGTAATGCTCTCCACCCTTTATAGAATTTTTCATCTTGTACTTGTATTTGTATTGGGGGATATTTGGAGGGGATTATATAGTCTTTAGAAAGTTTATTGATAGTTTCTATTATCACTTCATATTGTCTTCTTCCATAATCTGGGCCTTCTCCAGTGTGATGATGCCCATGAAATATAAGATCATCATTCTCATTTATTTCCCAATAATTACCCCCATCCCATTCTCTAAACAATACATTTGCTGTTGCATCTTTAGGATTATTTTCAAAGTAATATTTTATTATCTCAATATTAGGAAAATGTAAATTTAAATAATATTCTGCTTCACATAAAAACTTATGATTACAAAAATAAGCACCATCTAAAATAACGTGTATTCCATTTTTTATATGGTTACATAAAGGTTTAAATCGTGAATCTTCATCAAATGAACCACCAATATTACCATCATTATCTACCTTATAATTACTAAATCCACCCCAATCGGCTTCAAATCTCCATGGACCATCTATCTTGTTTAGTAATGTTGTAGCTAGGGTAGATTTACCTGAGCCTGAAAGACCAATTATAATAGTTACTTTACTCATAGTTCTATGATATATTCCAAGAAATTGCTATGCGTGAATCTAGGCTATCATTAGGTAAAACAGCGTGTCTGTGCCAGTTAGGAAATACTGTATAATAACCTTCATCTGGGTATAAATAACTTGATTTCCAAGTATATGGGTTGTTATCATCTATAGTTGGGATGTGTCTTAATTGACGAGCAAATACAGGATCTTCAAACTCTAATGGAGAGCTATTTTCAGGAACCTGTAGGTACCAAACACCAGATAAGGCACAATCAAAGTGAGTATGTGATTTATGGAATGAATCTTTTTCTAAAGCATTAGCAATTAAAAATATATCACCCTTTAGATAATTTGGATCAAAACCAGTTTGTTCTAAATATTGTTTACTCACATCCCAAACAAATTCCTTCATTAAATCCATTTCAGGATGTTCAGCTAATCTAAAATCATCTTGATTATGTGTTGTTTTACCTTTCCAGAAAAACGATTCATCTGCTTGTTCACTTAAAATACCTTTAATAATAGGTAAATAATGTGCTGCTAACTCTTTATTATAACCAAACCCTGTTGGTGTAGCAAAATGTGCTTCTAAACTTACTTGTGTATTTGTCATAATATTATTGATACCAACCTGTAAAACTTATTCTTTTATTATCTATCCCTTGTGCTACTTCAGTTACTAAATGTGGAGCGCCATTTGATACGTCAAATATACTAAGAGTATTAAATGGAGGACAAACTGCTTTATTAATTGTTTTAAAATCCCAGTCCATTCTTAAAAATAACCCACCATAAGCTGGTTTCCAATCTTTAGATAAATGGAATACAAATGCTATTCTACCATTATCTCCATCTGTATGAGGACCATTATAATGACCTGATTCGTAATTAGAAACAAATGAATGACCTTCACTAAATTCTAAATTTTTGTGACCTGTTATTTCACTTAAATATTTTCTAAATTGTTCGCTTTTAAATAAATCTAAGTATGGGTGTTGTTGGGTAGGCATATCATTTGTACGTCTATAAACATAACTAAAGTCACCATTGTTATTTAAATCATGACAATGAGCTAGTCTACGGGGGATTGATTCATCACCCTTTTGTGTTCTGTACATATGATAATAACCTGGGTTATCAATTTGTCCTTGTTCGTAGTCGTAATCAACATCAGGATATAAAATTAAATCCCACCAATCATCAGGTTGATTATAATAATAATTGTGGATTGTATTTGCTTGTAAATCGGGGAATATACCTTCAATATTGACTGCTTTATGTTTTGACCATTGTTCTTTTAATGGTGCTGATTTAGAAAAATTAATGTTAAAATTACCATCATCTTTAAATTTATCTAAATCAGGAGACATACCTGTTCTAGGACGTTGTCTTGATTGTGGGTTTGTATGTTGTGATGTTAAATTTTGTGATTGGGGAAACATTTTAGATTGGATAGGATTAGGACCATCCTCAGTGGGTTGAAAGTCCTCACGAGTTGGTCCTATACCAAATTCTTCATCTATTGTATGTTGATAACCGTTTGGGGCGAAATCGCCTCCTTGTTGTCCTTTAAGCATAACTAATTAATTCGTTTTTTAAACGTTGTCTGTATTGTCAAAGAATTCAAAGAATTCATTTTCCCAATTTGAAGCATTATTAGCTACCATTTCCATATCATCATCTCTTGATGCTTCTTGGAATGAATCGCTTTTTAAATACATTTCAATTTCATCGTCTGAGTATTTATCTCCTAAAATGTAATTAAAGAAATTAAATTCTGTTTCATCTACTGTGTTTTCACCTAGGAATTTTTTCCATTTAGCTTTGTATCCTTCTTCCATATTATCTATTGTATCATAATTAGCCATATCATCTTCATCATCGTTTACATCACTACCCAACTCATCCATAAATGTGTCTACAAATACTTCCATTGACTCTGCAGTGGGAGACATAACCCACTCATCTAATGTTGGGATGTAGAGGTAGGCAAAATCAGTTCCATCAGCTTCCTCTTTAAAATATTGTAATGAAGAAACTAAATCGCTATCACCAACTGTTAATGGAGCTCTTTTATGAGTAGCTTGAATATCACCATTTACAGGCTCAACAAATGAAACATACCCCATATTAGCAATTTCTTTTGCTTTGTCATCTGTAGAGTAGTGTCTATCTAATGCTTTACCTAAGTTATCAGGGTAACCATCAAAATGATTGTATGTGGTAGTAATTGTGTTGTTTGGATTTAAATAACCAATAAGTGCTCTAGTAGCCATAATCTAATTTAATTTATATGTTATAAATATTATAAAGAATATTTAAGTTTCCAGGAGTCAATAAGTGCTTTGCCTACTCCTAACTCCAATATAACTGATTTATCAGGCACACCTGGTAATTTAGTTTGAGTAATAATATAATCAATATTTGTGTTATTCCAAACCTTAAGTTTAGTTTTAGCATTTGAGTTTTTTGATGTTTTAAATACCATCCCAACAGAAACACCACCATATGTTTGATTTTTATTTATTACAACTTTTGGGTGCTTATCATCTTTAGCTGGTGTATGTTCTACTTTCCATGCCCCGTTTTTACTTTTATTTAAATCAAAATCCCAAACCGATTTATAACCTAATTCTGGTTTAGATTGGATTTCGTAAAACGTTTGGGTCCATTTCTGTTTAACTACCGCTTCTGATTCTGTTGGTCTACCTCTACTCATATTAATAGTATTTACTGTTTACCTCATCCATTTCTAACTCCTGTGAATATACGACCTTAAAAGTGCCTCTCCAACCACCTTCGCGATTACTTCCATAGTAATAGATAGGACCGTTGTATTCTTCAGTAAAGCTTGAGGTAGTAGATGTGCTGTATGATAGTGGGTCAATTGTTAATGCTGTATCGTAATTTGTAATGCGTCTAGGACCATCATAACTGCGAAATGTAATTCGAGTTGTTTGTAACCATTTACCTGCTTCGTTTTGAATTTCAAGTAAATCACCTTCAAATGGATATTCGAGTTTAGCTTTATCAAACTCCTTTTGCATTACTTTTGAGGCTTGTCTATTCATTATCTATATTTTTTTGGTGTGTAATCACCTTCTTTATGTGATTTGATTATGTGACACATTTTACAAAGTAATTGGTAATTGCTTGGTTGTTCACCCTCAGGTGTTTTTTTAATACTAGGGTCGATATGATCAACATCCATTGCTGTAATAATAGATTTGAAATTCTCCTTTCCAAATTGCTTAACCATATCTAAATTACAATGTTCACAAATTAAATCATTGGCTAATACTTTTTCTACTTTATACATTAACCAAGGGCGATTTGGAGCATTTACAGCGTATTGTTTGTATTGAACATGGGTCTCGCAATATGCTTTTGAATTCCCATTTAGATATTTTAATGATTCTTTATTACACCAAGTAACCTTACACATAACCTATTATTTAATACCTAATTCTAACATTATTTCCTTCATGTGACGACACTTACGATCCTTAGCTCTATATTGACCTGAACATGTACAACTAACTTTATAGTCACTAACTTGTTTTACAACATAATAGCTGCCTGGATCTGATTTGGATTCGAATTTCCATTCAGTTGGGTTATCGATTTTTTTGGTATTTTTTTTGCGACCACGAGTTTCTACCTCAAATGCTTTGATATCATTTACTGTGGTTTCAGGCAATACCTCTATCCAGTCGGGTATCATATACAAGACACCATTTGAGCGCGTTAAACCCGGTGTATGTGCGGATCTTGACATATATTTGAACGGACGTATACCAACAAACTTACCAAAGCCGGGTTTGATAGTAAATTGAGATGATTCACTATGGACAATTCGCTTACGTAATTGACCATATTTTGTTTTATGTGTAAATTCAAACAGCGGCATAACCTTTATTTATTATTATACCGTGAATATACGAACCTAACCTTGGGTAGCCAAATATTTAACGTAGTCTTCTAAACCACTTTCTAAATTATATTCAGGTAACCATCCTTCCATCCATTTATTTTTGTCACTACAAGTATAGAATTGGTAACCCTCAGGAATAATATTCTCTGGGTGGTATGTGTAAGATAATCCCATTATATCCATCTTATCTTCAAATCCCTTAGCATCACCACTACCTACTTCATACCAATTTCCAGATACAAAACTATGATTATCATAAGCATATAGATTAGCTGATATGATATCTTTTACATAAACAAAGTCACGTAATGGTTTTTTAGGGAATAATTTAATTTCCTCATTATTTTGATTACGTTTATACATTTGGTAAGCAACAGAAGCCATTCTGCCTTTATCTTCTTCACCTGGGCCATAAACATTAAAATAACGTAACGCTACTCCACCATTTGAGATGACATAACCTTCACCAGCATATTTACTCCAACCATACAGGTTAGACGGATGTCTCCCATTTACTCCATAATTCGCCGCTGATGATGAGTAAACCAATTTAACGGCGTATTCTACGCATAAATCTGTGATATATTTAGTTACTTCGTAATTAAGTAACATCATATAGTTTACATCTTGTTCTAATGTGTCTGAACACGCTCCAATGTGGAATACACATTCTAAACCTTGTTCAAACATTTGTTTGATAGTTGTTCTCCAATCAAAATCTAATTCACGTTCTTCAAATGTGAATATTGTATACTCTGATTGTAACTCTCGTTTTAGGTTTCTACCAACAAAACCTTCGGCACCTGTAATTAATACTTTATTCTTCATATGTTGGAATTGCTACACCACGTTGACTTACTACTTCTGATGATTTACGATTAGCAAATTTAATTGCTGATCTAACATCTTGTAATTGGTAATATTTTACTATAAATGAGGCTACGAATGTATCACCTGCTCCTGAAACATCAATTGTATCTAGTGGGTTAGGTGATTCAAATAATATGTTTTGGTATTCAGCACCTTTTTTACCTAAAGTAGTAATAATATTATCAGTAGTTAAATCTGGGTTGTTTAGACGTTCGGATTCGTTTAATTTGACAAATGTAAATCCTTCAATAATATCATTTGTAAGCTTACGTTTACTATCAATAATTGATAATTTAGATTTACGAGCGATTTCTTTTAGATCAGCATTACTTAGAAAACCTTTATTATAATCACTCACAATTACAATATCGGCTTCGGCTATGCTTGAATCAGCAAATGGACCCCAAGTGAATCGACCCTCAAATTTTTCACCTTCATCTACTCTAAGGAACATATGGTTTGACTTTTCCTCCACGTAGCGGGTTTTTGTAATCTTTTGTTTTTGGGTAATGCTAGCCATTGTAGCATCTGGGGCTAGTGCTTTAACATTAGCAAACGTATTACCAGCCATGCCAGGGTTTTGGATGGATTTTATGGGGTTTACAACTGGAACTGGTGCTTCAGGTGATAATCGTTTAGCATCGCAGTAAACGAATTTATCAACACAAGTTTCTCCTATCACTAATACTTTCATCTTCTCTTGCTTCTTGTAGTTCAACACTTAGGGCATTACATAATGATGAGATTTGGTTTGGTTCATATTCCATCAAAAATGAAAAATCATCATCAGACATAATCTGCATCACTTGTAATACTGATAGTTTACTTACCATACTCACTAAAACGTGGTTGTGGGGCTTTTTTCTGTTTAGCAGCATTTCTGTATGATGGGTACTTTGATTTAGCCCATTCATGCCATTCTGTAAATGCTTCGTAACGTTGTTTTGCGCTTGTATTACTCATTGTTTAATTGTTTTTCGATTTTATTCCAATATTTAACTGTCCTATCCTTCTTATAACCTCTTGGACCACCATTCCAATTACGAGCTATAATCTCATTACTATTATTTTTGTGGTGGTAATCTTTCCATATCATAAACATATGAATGGATTTATTACGATCAAACCTATCTTTTAAGGCAAAGTATTGGTGTGAACCTGTTATTTTACAAATACGATTTACTTCTCTAACCATAATTGGTCTAATCTGTAAAGCACCTACTGCCTCATTGCCTATAAGATGCCTGTCGCCAATAGCAGAATCATTACCCCTAGACTCAACAAAAATAAGGGCGTTGAGAAGTTCTCTATCTGTAGTAATAGGTTGAATGTCTTTTCGCTTAAGTTCAATAGTAGTTTCTTCATAACATACTTCTAATGGTTCAATACTATTACTACTAATAAAAACTGGTAGTAATCCTAATAATATAACCTTTTTCATATAATTATTTTTCTAGTTCTTGTATTGCTTTAGCAATTCGAGCACAACCCTCATAATCTTCATTACGCTCATGAATTTCTAAATTCTGCTGTAATGTACTAATCATGTTTTGTCTATCCAAAGTTATATCAAATATAGAATCATCGTCTTCAACATGAATTTCTAAAATAGGTATAAAGCGTTTGGTACCTTTTAAATTCTTTAGGGCAATTTCAATTATTGCTTTAGAGATTTTAAGATCTTGTTCTTGAAGCATTTCTTCAAACTCCTCTACACTTTTTACTTTAATTCGTTTTACCATTTAAAATAGGTCTAAAAATTTACCGTCTGATTTCTTATCCTTCAATATACGAAGTTTCTCTTGGTCTTCCAACATTTTTGTTGCTAGTTTTTCAAGATGTTTGGATTTTTGATTATCATAATCATTAACCAAATTATCGTGTTTACGTTTCTTACGTTCTAATTTATTTTTACGTTGTTTCATCGTCTAGATACTAATGAATAAGGATCATCATCATTGTCTGTAGGGTTACCTAATCCTAATGATTCCATTTGTTCTTTTTGATAATCACTTAATTCCCATTCTACCTCACTTTGATATGTTGGTACGTGGTCTTCTATACCCTTAATCTGTTTGTCGCTAAATATATCTCCTACTTGTAGGAAATAATGGTTATAACAGAGTAATTCAATGTTTTCCTTACGATAATTATTTTTATTATTGTCTTTAAAGTTAAGTAATAATGGTATTTTATAATCACTTACTCTACGTTCGTGGAATTCACATACTGAACATTCCTCTTTTAAATAACCTTCAGTTATTAATCTGTATTTTAATTTATCTGGACTGAATGATGAGGCATCAATTCTACCTTCAATAATATCTAGTAATGCTGGTTCAGGTCCATCTGCTCTTAAGAATTTAGGTATACCTTTACCTGCTTGGTTTAGTTGTTGATCAAATAGGCTATTATAACCATCTTCAGTCGCATCATATGTTTTAGCCCACCTTTTATAATGTGTATACGAAACGTGTAAATAACGTGCTGCTGCTTTGTTGCTCAATGTTTGAGACATAGCTGCTAGTATTTGTTCTTTACTTATGGGTTTAGGGCTAGGCATTAATCTTCAATAAATACTATATCATTAAATGTATGGTCACCTTCCCCAAATTGAGCATTAATAGCCTTTTTAGGTTTTGTATCTGAGCAGTTAATACAAAAGTCATATTTGTATTTAGTTAATCTCATTTCAGGCATTGGTTCGTTGCATACTGAGCAATCTATGTAAGTTATGTTGTTCATTTGTTAGCTTATTATTGTGTGTTTGATACATATCACAACTTTTGTAAAAACTTCCAGAGATCTAGAGGTGTTTCTAGCATATGAACCTTTCCATTTTCCATCTCCACACCTAATAACTCACCATCAGCATCAAATCTGTCTAAAACCCACCACCAAATTACTTCAGCTGTATCGTGACCATATTTGGCTATAAGTAGGTTTTCGATTATATGGTAATAATATTGACTGAATCCTAGTAAATCAACTCCATAATCATTATGTAAATCATGTTCAGAATGCCAGATATGTTCTAACGTCTCCATTGTATCAATAAATAATGTTTCCTCACGTTCAGATTCAGTTTTGGGTGATTCTTTTATATCTAAACCCTCTCCGTATTTACTTTGTAGGATGTTTTTCATTTAAATTTAGATAATAATTTAGAATTGTTTTGTGGGTTATGTTCTGCTCTACTATCCCATTTAGTAGCAAGAAAGTTATGTGCTAATTGTTCTTTACGTGTTGATTCAGCACTTTGTTTTGGAGTTTGACGAGTAGCAGCACCAGCAAAGTGGTAAAAATTAACATAAGCACGTTTCATAAGATACCCAACGTATTCACATTTAAGGAAAAAATCCCAATCAACTACGTGTGGTGAAGGGTACATAACATCCCAACCACCAACTGCTAGATAATCGTATTTATTCATCATAAATGGTAATGTTGAACCATTCATTTCAGCTTGCTTGTATTGTGTGTCTTCAAATTCCCAATACTGCTCTAAATCAAATCCTTCAGGTGATTTACCTAAATCTTTAATTATAAATTGAGGGAACATTGAAGGGCTAGGTTCAATTTGGTTAGCTGAGACTACAACACCTTGTTGTTTAAATGGTGTTAATTTTTCGTCCCAATTACGCGGGAATACGTTGTCATCGTTGACTACCAAAATGTAGTCATGTGTTGCGTTGTAAACGCCCCAATTCGTTGCTACCGACAAACCTTGGTTTGAACCCAGATCTAAAACGTTTACTCCAGGGTATTTATCTAATACTGGTTTGTTTAATTCATAAAAACCATCTACAACAACTATAATTTCATTGTTGTTGACTTGCCCTTCGAATGCTGATTTTAGACATAAGTCTAAGTATTCAGGTTCTTTGTATGTTGGGATTATAACACTAATCATAGTTTTTCCATTTAATTGTTGGTGACATTAATCCTTCCATACAATGTGTTGATAACCCAGGAATAGGGGTGATTACCATTCTATTCCGTTCTTCACTTAATTGTAGGAATTTATTATGATCGCCACTTACTGATGTATGAATATCGTAATCTAATTCCAATAACTCACGTGTGATTATGAAACTACCACAAGTACTTGGAGTTGTTCTCCAATGATGGTTCTCAGTTACAAATATCTTTGATACTAAATCTTCATATTGAGGTAAAAAGTATTTATCATTATGATCGTATAATGAAACATAATGTAATAATTTATATGTTGAAAATAGTTCAATCAATTTATCAACCCAACCTTGTGTGTGGAGGTAATCATTTTCAAGAAAATATATTAAATCACTTTTCCCCATTGGGGTATCTTTAGCAAGAGCCCAAGTTTGAGAAAATGATGATTGATCATTACCTGCTTTTATTTGGTGAGTTATAAATTGATCTTTATACTTGTTTATAAAATTTGATTTTATGTTACCATCAAATACAATATGAAGTTTTACATTTGTATCTTTAATTGTATTTAAAAGATTTACAAAACATTTTTCATAATCAAACCCTTGAGGGCGACCTCTGTTATCATTACCTGATATATTATAATGTCTATAAAATATATGGATTTCCATTTATACTCGTTTAATAATTGTTAAACCATTGTTATGAGTAAATCGCTTTTCAAGTACCCAATTATTATTATCAGCTAAAAATTCTTCTACTGCTCTCCAAATACCTATACCTTCAGCTTTCCATTCTTCACCCCAAAATTCATAAGAAGTTTCATCGTGGTTTTCATATGAAGTAGTGTCGTGAAACACAATATATTTTTGTGCCTTATCACTATGTAATCTAAGTTCAGCTGATAATTGTTTGTATGAATGCCATGTATCTAAAAATAATAAATCACATTCATCAATTTCAACTTTTAAAACATCAGCTTGAATAAATTTAAATGGAATTTGATATGCTTCTGCTGTATCATATACATCTTGAATGCTTTGATCCCATTCTTCTGGGTCTTGTATGTCATAACTTGTTAGTTGTTTAGGGTTTGTACCTAAAAATGCCCAAGTTGAACATATACCTCTAACTCCCATCTCAATAATAGTCTCACATTTTTGACCATATTCTATTAATGCTGGGAAATGTTCGTTAATATCTGAAGGTGTATTGAATTTTTCGTTTATGATTTTTTTTAAGTCCAGTATCATATTATTGTAATTTTTTGATTTGGGTGTTGGAAATGGCAAATGCCATTAATCATTATATTTTTATGACTACAATCGTGTATTTGGTTTTGTTTTACGTGTTCCAATAATGTAATATATTTTTTGCGGGAAAGCAAATGATATTGAGCAAGATTATTACGTTTTACACATTTAACTAAAAAATGCTCACACGACCAATCTTGGATGTATTCCCAAATTTTACCATTATAATTAGGTGTAGATTTTATTTGATTGTAGGTTTCGTTTATATAATCTTTGTCTGTTAAATAATCAGTTTTAGATACATTTATAAAGTAAAAGTTAGTTTGTGGGTAAAAATATTCCTTGAGTATTTTTTTATTATCAAAGTTATAATTAACCATTCCTCCGTATCCAATACCTTCTACATAATAAAAATCTGCTTTTTGTATTGGTATTTCTAATACCTCTTTTTCTAAGATTATATCATTGGATGCTTTACATAACCATTCAATATCATTATCTTTACAGTAATCAAATATTAAATTATCTAAATCAGCAGTACCAAAATTATGTCCTCTATTTTCATCTAAGTATAAAATAATAGCATATGGGAATAGACTTTTAATACCTTCTTCGAGAAGTTCTAAATCGAATTCACCTAATGATGATTTATTATAAGTAAAAGCAAATATATGGCCTTTATATTTATTCAATACATGACTATTGTGTAGTAAGTATGAACCAAATAATTCAAGGCTATTGCTATCAGCTATATAACCTATAGAGCCGTAGTAACTTTTATGTATTAATGATTTAAGTTTCATATATAAATCCAGGATACCCTTTAAAAATATCTATAATATAGTCTGGGTAATATTCTGTTGGGTTAATTAATTTAAAATTCATTGTATCGCGTTTGAATACATCTTTACCATTTAATAAACACTCATCTATGTGTTTATCATTATAATAGTTTTCATTATTGTATTCAGTATGAGAAATGGTTTTTATTTTATTTTGGATCATTTCTTTTCCACCCATATAAGATAAATGCCACCCACTTTTAATTAAATTAAATCTTTCTCTACTCCCTCTCATTTTTTCAAAATGGGGAAATTCATTTAATCTATTGAATGGAACAAAGCACGTTCCTAACCATTGAGCATCTTGTGGACCCATACTTTTATTGTTAACATAATAATAAAAGAAATCATTAACACAAGTAGTAGGATTAGAGTAATGTTGAACACTTTCGGGATGTGGTATTTCATCTACATCACCTAACATTATAACATCACCTTCTTTAGCTTCAGATAATCCTAAAATAAGACCACTACGTTGTTGACCTTCTAACATCCAAGCCGCTGAGTAGGGATTGTATTTCGTATCTTTTATACTAAAATCTAACCCATCATCATCCAATTCAACTGGTAGATAGATTATTTTATCTTCCCATTGTTTAAAACGATTCTGATGTTCTTGGAAATTGAATGGTTTTGGTTGATTGGTAAATGTTCTGTCTGCTTCGCAAATAACAAATTTATCTACTACTTTATCTAAGATTCTAAGTCTTATTTCAAGCATATCAAACTCATCCCTAAATGTAAAGCAATCGTAAATCATAATGTATTGTAATATGAGTTTTGACGTTCTTGACGTTCGATTGTTTTATTATGGATTAAAGCAAAGTCTTCTTCAATTGGTAAAACAGCATGTGTGGCATGTCCAATAATTTTTTCATGGACTTCACCATGCCATTTAATACGTGGATCGTTTCTATAAAGTCTCCACTGCATATCAGGCCAGTTTACTCTACCTTCACTATCAACATTCCACCCCCATTGTTTAATATGAGCTTCGGTTAATCCCTCTACTTTATTAATTCGAGGAACTCTCATTAAATCTATACCTTTATTTAATTCTAACATTTGGGGTATGATTTTCATCATATACTCGTTAGGCATTTCATCAGCATCAATCTGGAATATGTAATCTCCACTACATAGACTATTTAAACGATTTTTCATAGCAGAGAAGTCACCTTTAAATTTAAATGAACTCCACTTAAATAGGGTTTTATCAACATTCATTTTACGAAGATAAGTTTCTACTTCCTTATCACCATTATTTGAATCGAATAATACTACGATTTCGTCTTCGTCTCGTTTATTTTCTAATAAGAATGTAATTAAACGTTGTATCTCTACAAATTCATTACAGACGGGTATTGCATAACTTAATTTCATAACTATTTTTTAAATACTCCAATATAATCAAGGGCTTCCATAAAATCCGCTTCTGCAAAGTGTTTTAGATTAGGTGTATCCATTTTATATTCGTAATCCTTACCTTTAGACTTATGTTTTGCTTTTTCTTCATCTGTCATAGGAATAGCTTTTACACCAGCCCAAGCCCAATTATCAGCATTAGAACCATCAGCAAATACCATTCCTTGACTTGGGATATTAATTGTATTAGGCATCCACGATAATCCATCTACTTCATGTAGTAATTCTTTATAAAGTTCAGGGAGCAATTCATATTGTTCTTCAAAGAATTGTTCACCTTTTTTCATTAATGAGTTAGTAACAAAACCACAACCATAACACATATAGTTTTTGATTTCGTGATTTACTTCTTGGACGTAACAAGCGTCACTCCCACATTTAGCACAGATTGTTAAATTATCCTTCATTTTTTTCTATTTTAGCTACATTTAAAGTAGGCAGTTTTAATTTTGGTAGTTTTAATTCCATTTGTTTAGGAAACTCAGGAATTAATTCTGTTAGTCTGGAATCTAATAAATCTCTCATGCCCTCCCAACTGAAATCTGTTTTACTTTTATAAGCTTGACGTTTAGCACCATCAGTATAATTTTTATAATTTTCAAACATATCTTTTAATGAATGACCTATTTCACCATGATTTGGACTAAACCATTGTGCTTCTGGTAATATCATATTTGGAACTTGGGCTGATGGGTGAACGTTAGTTAAATTACCTCCTATACATACTGAAAATTCAGGATCAATAAAATCTAGGTGTCCGCTCCAACCACTAACGATAATTGGTTTTTTACTTAAACTAAATTCAAGCAGTGGTCTACCAAACCCTTCACCTTTAGTTAAACTAACCATAGCTTTAACCTTAGAATGATTATATATTGAATTCATTTCCTCATTAGTAAAATCACCATGAAGTAAATATACATTAGGTAAATTTTTAGAATTAACTGATTCCCTTATAGTTTGAATTTTTTTAAGGAGATCGTCTCTATCCATATAAGAGGCACCTACAGTTGATGTTTTTAAAATAAGTGCAGGTTTTTTAGACTTATTTTTAAATGTTTCAAAAAATGCTTTAATTAATAAACCTACATTTTTTCTATCTTCACCCATTTGCCCTTGCATCCAATGACCTACAAACAAATATGCAAATGATTCTTTAATTTTTAAATCAACTAAACAAGGGCCATTAGTAGAAAAATAAGTAGTTAAATCAGCACCTTCAAATAGTACTTCAATTGGTTTTTCTATTTTAACTTCACCAATAACTTTTCTATGGTTATCATTTTTTTCGTATACTGAGTTTAAAAATGCCTTTTTAGAATGTTCTGATGAAACAAAGTTAACATCCATTTTATTCATACCTTCTACCCAAGTTCCATCTACTAATGTAGTTTCCATACCAGCTGTAAAGCCAATATTATATTTTCCTATAGGTTGGAATTCATTGGGTACAGTAATTTGTGCCCAAATATCAGGTTGGAATGTCATTTGACCTGGGATAACTAAGTCTAGTAAATCACTAAATTCAGGATTATTTTCACAAAATCCAAATGGAGTATTACCCCACCTTTGTGTTAATAATTTTACATTATACTTATCAGTTGCAATAATAGCTTTAATTACGTCTCTAGAACGCGCTCCATATCCTGAGTAAGTATCAAATGGGGAGCTTATAACAAATGTTGGTTTCATTAATATAACAATTTATGTGGTAATACGTCTCCTTTAACTTGATTCGTATTAATTAGTTCATAATTTTTTCTAGGAGTCCAAGTAGCAAATAACTTATCTATGTTGTTTTCTACTTTTTTAGCCATTTTACCAGAGGTAAAACCTGCTTCATCACCTGTAGCCCATTCAAGTCCTTCTAAACCTGCTTCTTTACGTTCTGAATGACTCATATTGTAAAGTTTCATGATTTGTTCAGTTGCATCTTCAGGACGACATCTATCATCCCAAATATAAGGTGTTCTAGGTGAACCTACAAGTGAACGATTATTTGGGAAAACTGGGAATGCCCATTTACCATGATTTTTATATTTACCAGTATGGTTTGAAGGAACATCTGCTGATGGAGTAAACCAGTTACCATTTTCATCCTCAAAACGCATTTGGTCTTGCATACCACCCGTTACGTTACCTATAATAGGTGTACCTGTTAACATAGCTTCTGTTAATGCTAATCCCCAACCTTCAGCTGATGATAGCAATATTTGAGCATCTGCTATATTATAGAAAGCATTTAAAGTACTTGCTGGGACTTTTTCACTTGAAATAATAATATTTCTATAATCACTCCCAAATAAATAATCTCTTACAGCTTTTAAATCCGTACCTGCTTCACTAACTAAATCAGTATGGAGAACAAAATAACATGAATCTGCTTCCTCTTGTGGTAATTGATCTATAAAATACTTCCAAGCTAACATTGTATCTGGGATAGATTTACGACGAATGTTTCTTGAATTAAAGAACAATGTAAATTTTGATTCTTTACCTCCAAACATGCGTTTTTTAATTTCCTCCATTTTTACAGCATCTTCCGAGTTTTCTTTTATAGGGTAAAAGACTTCGGAGTTCATACCATGAGGAACGTAATCAATTATTTTAGTTTCAATTTTATCACCTAAAACTAACTTATTAATATTAACTGTTTGTTTTGAAATACCCATTAATAAATCACACGATTCATAATATGCCTTATTATACATTGGTGCTGGGTAGTCATCCCAAATGTTTAGGTAGATTATTGGTGTTTTCTTACGAATTTCATTCTCAATCTGGAATAACCACTCGAAATAACGAGGATCAGTAATTAAGAATATAGCATCTATATTTTGTTCTTTAATTAATTGTCTAATTAAAGCAGGATCACCATAACCATTATATGGTTGAACCATAACACTAGAATCTTCAATATTAGCAATTCCATTTACGTCTTCACTAATATCAAATATTTTACCTAATTCTGGGTGTTGGATTGCTCCCCCTACATTATACCAATTGTATTTATGGGCAGTATGGATAACTATTTCTTTACCTACATTTGCTACACCTGATTGTAAGCGAATATCATCAGTAAGCAGTAGAATATTTTTTCTCTGCTCTTTAGGAATATAACCTTCTTTCATTTACTTAAAGTTCTAAGTTGTTGTGATTATTGATTTGTTTTCTAAAATCTTCATCTGTAAGATACAAATGAATAGCGCGATCGGAAAGTTTCTGGAATGAGAACTTACGCTTTACACATTCAATTTTAAATTCATTGAATAAATCGCTTTTAATTTTAACACTTGTAAGTGTTTTGTCTGTACTAGCCATAACGTTGTTTAATTTATATTTGATATACGTATATCATTATCCTTCAAAAGTTGCAGAACATAAATGAGTTTTGTGGTAAGGGCACCATTTACAATTATTATTTGTTAAAGCAGGCATATCCTTTTCATTAAACCCTTCAGATGTAAAACAATTATCCATAAATTCATTCAGGGATTTAGTTGCTTGGTTTACTGAAGTTTTACCTGAGGGTGGTCTAAATTGTTGTATGCGTTTAATTACAAAATCTTGGGATTCAAATAGTTTACGCTTTACAATAAAGAATTCAATTTCTATATTATCTATTGGAACATTATATTGTTGAGCAAAGAATTTTTTATACAACACTAATTGATGTTGTTTTGATTTGTCTTTCTTAGCTTTATCATTCCAACCGCGTGTAGACGTTTTTATATCGATTATAACGAACTTATCTGTGCCTTCATGGTATAACACGACGTCTAAGAAGCCCATGTATTTAACGCGTGGTAAATGCGGATTAGGCGCCAATACAATTGGTACCTCACATCCAACTAACGACCAACCACGTTTTGAGAAATATTTACCTCTATTTCGCTTTAAATATCTTATAATTTCAACACCATCGGAATAGAACTCTCGAAGTGTTTGAGCATCAGCAAAATGCTCATTTTTATTTTGTTTATAAGCATCTGCGTAACAATCTCTTAATCTGGTTTCAAAATCAGCTTCTAAATCTATTCTATCGGCTTCAGCACCACTTTTGTTGTACATCACATCTAAATACATCTGGAGGGTCTCATGGAGAGCTGTTCCAAATGTCATATGGATACTTTGTTCCCTTATTTTGTATCCATCTCTATATTGTAATGCCCACTTTTTAGGACATTGTGTGTACATAGATAATTGGGAATATGAAATATTTTTCTCAAAAGAAAAATTCACCGGTTCAGGTGGGTTATTTTGAATTTCCCTAACTATTTTGGGTGATTTTTTCTTATTAGCCATAGACGTGAATATACGAAAGAAATTTTAGATATCCAAAGGATACATTCTTTTTTCTCCCATTATTCCATTTTCGTGAAACGGGAGCTTTTTATCATAAGAATACATAGCTTCTTTATAACTGGTGGGGGGATAACTTTCAATAAATTCTAAATCATGACACATCCAAAAAGGTGGGTTATCAAAATAAAAAGGAGCTACACTGAGACATTGATTGTTCCAGGGAAAGTATTTCCAGCACCCAATATCAGGTCTATTTGCGAATGCCGGGGCTGATTTTTGGAAGAGTACGGCATAATCATCTCTAACATCATAGATATTTAAACCTATTTCTAAAAATACAAATCCAAAATCCTGTTGAATATCACCCCAACCTTGATAATGACCTTCTGCTCCCTCTAATTTTTTATCTAAACTTGGGAGTTTCCCATATTTAGAATAAATTTTCATTAGAGTTTCACTTGAAGCTATCCCAATACTACTTCCAGCATGTTTTTTAAATTTGTTCCATTTATCGGGTTCTGCTGTAACCATACATAAGTACCCACAATCATCATATGAATTATGTTTGTGTAATAAATAAACATCCCAATCATGTTGAACGAAAAAGTAATCATCTTCATTAAAAATATAATAATCATATTCACTTTTATATTTTTTAAAAGTATCAGACCAAGCTCCATAACTAATACCTACATTCTCTCTAATATTAATTTCAACTTCAGCACCTTGTATTTGCTTTGGGGTTATTGAATAAACCTCAGAAAGATACTTATAATGTTCTGGGATTACATTAAAATTAAAAATGATTTTTGTGAGATTGTGTTTATACGTTTGTAAACATTCAATCTGTTTTTTTAGAAAATATAGATTATCTTTTTGATAATCTTTATATTCAAATCGTCTTTCTCCTAACCAGAAAGTATTAACTAAACATATTTTACTATCCATGATATTCCATTTTAATATAATTTCTATCTCTTACTATTCTAGAATTTCCTGTAGGAGTAAATCCTAGTTTTTCATATAATTTTACAGCAAAGTTGTCTTCAAATACCCATAGTGAAGCATAATCTTTATCTTGTAAATAAAGTTCGTAAGCCATTTTAGCATATCCTTTTTTTCTAAAATCTGGGTGGATATCACATCCAACCTCATTATCAAGAGTTCTAATATAACCTACAGGTATTAGATTTACTTCAACAATAAACCATTCGGGTTGACCATCCCTAAACCATTTTAAAGCTTCTTTTAAAGTAAATTTAGAATCATGTTCTAAAAATTGACGTGTTGATTCATCATTTCTTACTTCTAGTAAAAAAGATAAATCATTTTCAGTTAAAAGTCTTAATGTTACCATCCTTTTTTAATACACTCTACAATATATTCTCTCTCTTCAGGTGTTAACCACCAACCAACTGGGATTGATACTATTTTATCCATTGTAGCATCTAGTGATGGGAGATTTGTTTGGAATTCTCTAACACAAGTATGCTTATCATTACGTTCGTGAACTTGAGATACGGCAATACCACATTTATCCATGTATTTATAGAATTTAGCTCTATCTTCTACTTTTAAGGAATAAATCCAAAATGCAGAGTCAAATCCTTCTTCACGTTTTAATAAAGTAACTTTATCAATATTTTGTAAATGCTTATCGTAATAGGCAGCATTTTCTCTATGTTTAGAGATAATATCATCAGCATGTTTTAGATTTTCAATACCTACAGTAGCACAAACATCGTTCATATGGAATTTATAACCCCATTCTTCAATATCAGCCTCACAACGGAAATCTTTTCTATCACCATCTCTATCAATACCATACCAACGGATTAATTTACCTCGTTGGTGAAGTTCTTTATGGGGTGAACTCAAAACACCACCATCAATTGATGTAATATGTTTAATAGCTTGAAGTGAGAACATAGTTAAATTACCATGATTTCCAATTCGTTTACCCTTATACTCTGAACCAAATGAATGTGCTCCGTCTTCTATTACTGCAGGTCTAAAACCATACATTTGATATGCTCTTTCTTGTATTTCTTTTATACGATCTAAATCATTAGGATACCCACCCCAGTGAACTAACATAATTACTTTAGTTTTAGGTGTGATTTTTCGCATTAAATCATCAAGATCCATGTTTAATGTATCTGGGTCAATGTCAACCCATTTGAGTTTTAAACCATTTGCTAATACAGGCCAATTTGAAGCTGTACAAGTCATAGCTGTTGCTAAAACTTCATCTCCAGGTTCTAAACCCGGCCATTTTTGATCCCAAAAAGCTACACCATCAAAGTTTTGTTTATGTGTTGCTGGTTTTTTGAGCAGATGCAATGCTAAGTGTAAAGCTGATGTACCAGCGTTTACAGTTTGTATATAATCATGATCAAAGTAATTTTGTAAATTATTTTCAAATTCATCGACTTTGGGACCTTGACCTATGTAACCACTATTAAGTATTTTAGTGACTTCTTCAGCAGCTGTGTCGGCCATGAATACCTTAAATAATGGGATTTTGTTTTCTGGGCTAAACATATTATATAAATTTTATTTATTGTGGTGTAACTATTCTTTTACTACTTTCTCTGTAACTATTCTTTTACTACTTTCTCTATAACTATTTAATTTAAATACTTCTCTGTAGGAATCAAAGTTATAGATATCTCTTATTTTATTATTTAATAATACCATTAATGTGCTCGCATCATCGTATTTACCTAATGAGTAAGATTTCCAAAGTTTGGGTTTTGTTGTACCCAAATCTATTGTTTGATTTTTATTATATACAAGGGTTACGTCTGTATCAGATAACCCTTCCATATTCCATACAATAAATTCTAGAGTATCAGTTAACTTGTCATAATAAGGTAAACACCATGCTGTTCCTTTATCTTCTTCTACATGACTAAGTCCAAAGAAATTATTTACATCTAATACACTTTTAGGTTTAACTAAATAATTATTTGTATGGTATAATAAATTCCTAAGCATTGTCTCTGGTGATCTATGTGGGGAATTCTTTATTTGAGATTTAATATTTTCCTCATCTAAGTTTAATAGTTCTGGGTGTAGAGTGTCTAATCTATAAGACTGGTATGTACCAAATAATACATCATCTACAGTGTATTCTTGTTTATTATATACAACACAATCGTATGTATCTAAGAGTTTGGAATTATCATATATTTCCGAGAAGTCTTGAATATCACTATCATATTCTATATGGTGGACTTTATTATATTTTAAATGAGAGGCTATTGAATTTCCTAAAATAATTAACCTCCAAACAGCTAGATGGGTATTATAGTGAGCAGTGAGGCATGAGAGAATAGGTCGTTCATTACCTGGGTCAAACCATGGTTTGCTTCTTAAATCCCAATCGTATAGTAATTCATTTTTACTATCGTAAAATGAATAATTACATTTATCTTGAATATCTAAAGGTATAGGTGTATGAGATACCACCATTATATCCAAATTTTGAGATTGGGTATTAATTTGAGTTACTAAATTACGAAGTATTTCTTCTTTTTCTTTAGTATTGCAATAAGCCGAAATTAAAATTAAATCTTCCATTTAATTTTTTTAGCAGGTACCCCAACATATACCCCTTTTTTAGTAATGTTTTTAACAACAGCAGCATTCATTCCTATTATAATGTTAGAAGTAATTGTAATTTTTTCTCTAATATTACTACAACTTCCTAAGTAAACGTTATCACCCATAGTTACATTACCTCCCACAACAGCATTAGGCATCATACTAAAAAAGTTACCTGCTTTTACATCATGTCCAACGTGATTACCTCGATTTAAGAGGGTATGATTACCCAAATTAATATTAGTAGTAAGAACTGAATTAGCACCAATAAAACTACCAAAACCTAATTGGATATTATCATCTAAAATTAGGGCTGATGGGTGGATGAATGTAAAGTATTTAGTTTCTTTAGGTAATTTGCGTACAATTTTAGCTCTTTCTTTAGAATCTGCTACAGCAACCATCATAACATATTCTTCAGGGTTAAACTCTGATATAGGTTTGGCTATTTCGTTTGCGTATTTATTATCTACGAAAAACGTAATTTCTTGATCTATTTGACAAGCTACTTCACGGGCATGTCCTCCGTATCCAAATAATGCTAGTTTCATTGTTGATATACTTTAAATTGTGATAAATCAGGGTAAGGTAATGTTAAATCTTCTTGGTGTTTTTTACTACCATCCATATTATAAAACTGGTTCATAAGTAATAAACCACGAGCCGCTAATTCAGGCATCATATAAAAGTTCCAACCTATCATATCTAAATTATCATCATGATAAGAACATTCACGTCTACCTGAGTAACGAGCGCGTTTAAACCAATGGTATGCTTTTAAATCATCAGTTAAAATCGCCCCACCTTTGCTTAATTTAAAATGTTTATAAGGACCTGTAAATGAAACACACATATGTGTTTTAGGTTTGTACATATCTGCTGTAAATGTTAAAGCAGAATCCCATACATTAGAACCCTCTAACGGGTAAGCTCCCGTTAATGTTTCCCCGTTAACGGTATTCCATCCTACTTTTAAACCAGCATGGATAATTTCACATGGAACTGAAGGATATGTTCTATTTGGGATAGTAATAGTATCGGTTTTGATACTTTTATTTACATAATGCTCGTAATATAGAGCAAGGAATAAACCATTAGACATATTATCTAAGGTTATAGCGTACTTAGCACCCGTATAATCTGCTAGTGCTTTTTCAAAATCTTCTGTAATTTTGTAAATCCCGTTTGCCATTATTTATAAGTTTTTATATAGTCACTACAAATACCTAATGTATCTTCAGTTGGGTCAGTAGCAAAAAATTCAGGTAATACTAAAATACCTCGTTTATATACATTTGTTGACCAAATATAACCACGAGAGGTTAGGACTCCAAGGTCATTTTCGTGAGAAAAATAATTTACTTTAAGACCACTGCTATCTAATTCATTTAATTGAGATAAAGCATCCATATTTTTACAATGAATCCAAAGTTTACTATAATGTCTTTCAATTAAACTAAATGGGAAATGGTATTTAGGTTCATCATGACCTAATTTAAATTTACCATCTACCCACCAAACATCAATTTCTACGTCATATCCAGCTTGTATAGCTTCCCAAATATAATCTGGGTTGTTTTCTCGTTCTGGGTTAGGACCTGTAAGGTTACCTCTATGTGATATTAATTTCATCTTAGTAGATTAGCTGTAAAATGTTCTGTTAAACTTTTAATGTAATTTATTTCTACCCCATTAGAAATTAAATGGTACTTCAATACACTTTCAGGGTGAATTGGGTCTGGATTTTCTGAAATTACTGTATTTAACCAGGATTTATACGCATCATCCATATAAATGTAGGATATAGCATATGTAAAGTAATCAGCGTAAATACCCGCGATTTTAGGTGAACTTACGGCAAATAAATCATCTACCTCTGAGTGTCTGGTTTGATGACCACCATTTGTTAATGGATATTCAAATACATTTAATTTATTAGGGTCTAATAAACTAAGGTCTTTTAAAAATAAACATTCTGGGGAGATATAATCTGTAAATTCTAGGTCAAATCTAGTTCTAATAATTAAGTCATATTCAACCCCCCATTTTCTAACTAAATTATAACATGCATGGATAGAATATGAAGCACTTAATAAACTATTTAATTTATAATTTAAATGCTCTCCTTTAATATCGGTAGTATCAAATGGGATTGGAGATTGGAAATGCCATGTTTTAGGATTATATAATTCTATAATATTATCATAATCTGCATCAGTAAACTCATATTGTCTTTCTTGGGCAAATTTATGACCTGCCTCCATAGGAGAATTATCTTTCCAAGTATGAAGGTATACATCACAATCATATTTATCTAAAAACCATTTTTTTAGTTCAAGATAACCTTTTTCATAATTACGAGGTTGACCACTAATGCAAATAGCTACTTTCATTTACTTGAAATTTTCAAGATAATAGGTCAAATCTTCAGGTGTTCCTAAACCCCACATATTTTCTGCTGGTATAGAGTGGTTATAAATTATTTTACCATCTTCAATTGCTTCATTATATACAGGACAAACGTAAAATTCATTATTTACACGAATATTTTTTTCAATCATTTGTTCAGTATATTTAACATAATCTGATCCACGCTTCCAATAGTAAATACCTGCTGTAGCTTGATCTGAAATTGGGTTCTTTTCTGCTACTTCACTAATAATTCCATTTTCATCGGTTTTAGCAAATGACCATTTTGGGTGAGTAGCAGGAAAACAAATAATACCACCATCAAAATCTTTCTCATTCATTTTATACATGAACTCTGTAGAATCCCAATCAATAAACTGATCTGAATTGGATAGTATTAATGGGGAATCATTATTAATAAGTTCTTTAGCAAGTAAAGTAGTACATGCTGCTCCCTCTGTTAACCCATCAACCTCTACAATTTTACAATTTGGCGTAATTAAATTGAGTAAAGTATCGAGTTGGTATTTTTCCCTATGAGATTTTTGAACTATATAAATAAAATTAGCATCTAAATTTAACATATCAGCTACAAGATGAATCATTGGTTTACCTTTGACATCAATTAAAGGTTTTGGGAATGAATATCCTACCTTTTCAAATCTAGAACCTGCTCCAGCCATAGGGATCAATACGTTCATTTTTTCATCGTGCCATTTGTTCATAATCTTTTTCTTTGTTTTTAGTCGTTTATAGATTTTATCTAAAGATACGTGAGATGAGTTATCTACCCTAATTACGTCTGCTTTACTACGAGTTGCTGATAATAAACCTTGTGGGGAATCTTCAATAATTAAAGTTTCTTCAGGTAGACAACTCATCATAGACATTGCTTTCCAATAAATTTCAGGGTGTGGTTTTGGGTTTTTGACGTCGTCATTTGTAATAATAACATCTAAATATTCAATAACACCTACTTTAGAAAGGGCTACTAAGGCTGTCCTACGAATACAATTAGTACAACAACCTACTAGATAACCATCTTCACGAAGAGTTTTAAAAATATTTCTCATTCTTTCACTAGTAGGAATTTTAGAGAAATGTTTTATTGTTAGTTCTTGCTTGTACTTATAGATTTCTTGGTGATCTGTATAGAGTAAACCTTTTTCCTCACTTAACATATTAAGTTTAGTTAAAGTTTTTAACCCATCATAGCGAGAAACGTGTTCTGCTTCAGTAATGGTGTATTTTGGATCTACCTGAGAGATAGCGTCGTTTAGCGCTTCAAAGTGGACTTGTTTAGTATCAACTATAACTCCATCTAAATCAAATAAAACTAATTTTTTCATCTTTTACTTTTTCCACAAACCCCGCTCTACTAATTGAGCTATAATACCATAATTTACAATATCCTGGTATGTGTCCGTTAAAGGTTCATTATTGACAACTTGGTTAGTAATTAATAGATTTTTCCATCTACTGATTTTATCACTTATTCTATACCATAGCCCTGTGAGAGCAAAAGACCTTTCTTCTTCAGTAGCAAGTAAAGTACCAGCACTAATATTAGACATACCATAGTCAAGGTGCTTTTTGCTAAATAGCTCCAACTGCTCTTCCACGATAGCCATATAGCCAGAGTAAATGTGAGGATACTCACTTTTAAGAATTTCGGTAGACGGAAGTCCATATTTAATTGTATCTTCTGGGTTTACGTTCCATAACGTTCGATCATCTATACTTTTTCCAGGCATAACTTATATAACTTGTTTTTTGACTTGTAAATACTTTTCAATCGCCTCTAAACGATCATCAGCTTCTACTAACATAACAAGAGCTTCTTCAGCATTCTTATAAAAATCATCTGTTGAATGGTCACCAATTCCTGCTTGGTGATTTTCTAACAGGTCTAGGGTTAAAAGTGCTTTAGCTCTATCAGCGTGTGCTGAGGTAAAAAGCATATCTCTTAATGTACTCATAACTTTGCTTTTTTAATTAACTTTTCGGTTTCGTCTTCTTCTACTCCCATTTTCCATAAAATATCTCTAACACCTGTATCTTGTAATAGATAAATATATTCATCTGCTTCTCCTAGACTACATTCTAGATAATCTGCAATATATTCTGCTAGTTCTTGGTTATTTTTTTTGTTTTGATTCTTTACGTACTTGAGGTAGACTTTTCTTTTAGGTAACATTTCGCGATAAATGGAATAAATTTGTTTCTTACTTTGTGGATTAACCTTTTGAACGTAGTTTACTACATCAATGTAATCCATGTTCATAGATACATATCTATGTATCATGTAAGAGTTCCATTTATCCCATGAATCTTGCGAAATATCTTCCGGAGCTGTTTTATAGAGAGTTATCTCATTCAACCACTCGAAGAGGGTTGTCACCTGCTTCATCTCTTAGCTCTTTTGGTAGTGTACCTTGTAAAACTTCACCGCTTACAGCATCATAAAATACTGGGATTGGCATATAAGCGTCTTCAGCTGTACCTGCTACAAATTTAGAAACTTTACGGATAATATATCCTTGAGTCCATACTTTTCCATTTTCGTGTTCTACCGACTCTGTATTTTTAAGGTCGATGTTGGGTTGATTCATTCCTTGATCCATTGTTTATTTATTTTAATTCAATTAATTTTGATATTAACGCCATTGCGTTGATTTCTTTATCGATACGAAAATTAGACTGATAACTATACTCGTTGATATAAACAGCAACCATTCCTTCTCTTCCATTTGCGTAGGTAGAAGCATTATCGTAAAGATAACGATACAACTCCTCAAAATCCTGAACATTAGCGTTTGCGATCGTTTGTCTAATTTCTCGCCATAAGGGTTTAGCATTACTTAATTCTTTTAGTACTTGAGTCATATAGTTAGAAGAGACAAGTACTGATTTATCTATTGTTAATTTATTATCTTGAGTTGATAGTTGAATAGTATTAAGACATTTACGTAAATCTGGGTAGTATTGGTTGGTAATTGTTTTAATATCTCCTATTACGAAGCTAGTATTTTCTTCTCCTAAAACCCAAGCAATATGTTTAGCAACATCTCCTTTTGATGGGGGTATAATTTTAAGCACTTGACAACGTGATTGTAATGGATCTATAATACGCTCAACATAATTACACGTCATAATAAAACGGGTAGTACGAGAAAATGTCTCAATTACATTACGGAGTGAAGCTTGTGCTTGGATTGTTAAAAAATCAGCCTCATCTAAAATAACTACTTTAAGTGGTTTGAAAGAGGCAGTCGATGCGAATCCTGAGACCTTATCCCGAATAGTCTCAATACCACGTTCATCAGAGGCGTTAATGTAAATAAAGTCACAATTGAGATTATTAACAATGAGTTTTGCCAAAGTCGTTTTACCAGTTCCAGCAGGACCATAAAATATGAGGTTTTGGATGTCATTTTGACCCAAATATTGTTTAATGGTCTTCTTAATGTGTTCGTTTCCGACATAACTATCTAATGTTTTAGAACGATATTTTTCAACTAGTAATGTATGATCTTTAGTCGCGGTCACCATATAGGTTATATTTCTTAGGTGGTTCTGGTTTTATTTCTATTTCTTCGGTACGTATAACATACAATTTTCCTGCTAATGGGGCAAGTTTAAATTCTGCTTTTTCACCTGTTTTACCAAACCAGGCTTCTAAAACTTCAGTAATAGAATTATATATGGTTTTATCACCAACTAGAGTCCACCTGTCTCCAGGTGGTACTCTGTTAGCAATCAATTCGTAAAATTCTTCGATTTTACTTTCCATTACATCATTCCTCCCATCATTCCAGCCATAGGATCTACTTCATCCTTACTATCTGGATCTTCTACTATAACACATTCAGTTAATAGAATAGTACCTGCTACTGAGGCTGCGTTTTCTAGTGCTGTACGAGTTACTTTAGCTGGGTCGATAATGCCTGCTTCTTTCATATTTACAGTCTCTTCTGTTTTAAGATTGTAACCTTCCCAATTCGTTTCACTGGTTTTGAAATCCATAGCTAGCATTTCAGCTTTAACTACTTCATAACCAGCATTAATGAGAATTTGAGTAAATGGTTTTCCACAAGCATGATATACAATTTGTGATCCTAATGTGGTTCTATCCTCAATACCTTCACGGGCATAAAGTAAAGCAGCACCACCTCCAGGTACAATACCTTCTTCAATAGCTGCTTTCGTAGCATTTAAAGCATCGTCTACACGATCTTTTTTCTCTTTCATTTCGGTTTCAGTGTTACCACCAACGTGGATTATTCCCACTCCTCCGATGAACTTTGATAGCCTTTCTTGAAGTTTTTCTGTTTCGAACGGCGATCCCGCTTGTTCGATTTGTTGTTGTAATTCTTCAATACGTGCTTCAATTCGTTCTGTTCCTCCTTTTCCATCTACAATTGTAGTTGTTTCTTTTGTTACAGTTATTGTTCTAGCTTCACCAAACCAATCCCAAGAAAATTTATCAAGTTTCATTCCTTTATCCTTGCTAAATACTTCTCCACCAGTTAGTGTAGCAATATCATCTAAAATAAGTTTGCGACGATCTCCAAATTCTGGGGATTTAACTGCACAAACAGCAAGTGTTCCACGCATCTTGTTTACAACAAGTGTTGCGAGTGCTTCATTATCAATATCTTCAGCAATGATAAGAAGAGAGCGACCAGTTCCAGATACACCTTCCAATACAGGAAGAAGTTCTTTTACTTTTGTGAAAGTACTATCAGCAATCAGTATGTAAGGTTTGTCTAATACAGCTGACATATTAGCATTATTAGTTACAAAATAAGGTGATTTGAAACCTCTATCAAATTGTAACCCTTCTACTGTTTCTAAATAAGTTTCCCCTGATTTAGACTCTTCAATGTAAACAACACCTTCACGTCCTACTGAATTCATAGCAGTAGCAATTAGCTTACCTACTTCTGGGTCGTTATTAGCTGATATAGTAGCAATTTGTTCTAGTTGCTCTTCTGAAGTGATATCTTCAGCATTAAGTCTAAGAAGGGAAGTTACTTGTTTAACAGCAGTATCAATACTACGTTTAATTTCAACAGCATTAGCACCATTGTTAAGATGGGAAAGACCTGCTTTTACCATCTCACGTGCTAATAGAGTTGAAGTTGTAGTACCATCACCTGCTAAGTTAGCAGTTTGAATAGCTGCTTGTTTAACTAAAGATACACCAGTTTCTTCTACATTATCACTAAGTGAAATAGATTTGGCAACCGTAACACCATCTTTAGTGCTTTGGGGATAACCTTCTGAATTTGAAATGACTACATTACGACCATTAGGACCTAATGTTGATACAACAGCATCTGCTAGTTTATCAATCCCATTTACCAATTTTTGACGTCCTTCTGGACCGAATTCAATAATTTTACTCATCGTTTTTATTTATTTTTGCTAAAACTTCGTTTTCTTTTCCAATCCAGTATGTTTCGCTCTCATACTCGAATTTTGTAAATCCCATTGTAGGTAATATTACAATATCATTTACTTGGAGTTGAGTTGGAACAAAGGTTCCCATATTCATATGACCTGGGCCTACTCCTACTACTTGTCCTGTTTTGTTTGTTTCATTTCCCAAATCTGGAACTACAATGTTTCCATACTTTGTTTCTTCTACTTCTACCGGTTTAACGATAACCGCATTATATAATGCTTCGATCATAATTTAATTATATTTATTAGTTCTTGTGATTTTGCTTCAAAACGTTCTACGAATTCACGTAGAGTATCATAACCTTGGGATTTAGCACCATCGCGTGCTATAGCTTCTAAACAAGTACCAAGTTTTTGGTAATGTCCAATGGTATTTTGATACTCATGCCCTGCTTCAGAATATGTTGATTTCTGAGCAATGTAACAATGGTCATCTAATTGGATGTAATAAGGAGTCAATATTGGATCCTTAATAAAACGTAAATTTGATTTGCTGGGCTTAGCCATAACTGTTTATTTATTATTATACCGTGAATATACGAAAGGTATTGCGCTAGGACACGCTTTTTTGGTAAAACTTTTATTTTATTTTAATTGATTTTGATTTAGCCTCATCTGATGTTGGAATATAGAGTTTTAAAAGTCCATTTTCCATTTCAGCATTAATTTTATTCAAATTAAACTTTGGAGAGATTTTATATCCTAAGTCGAATGACTTTTTGGATAGACCATGATAAATATAACCTGAAAAATCAGTTTCTTCATCTGGTTTTTGATAGCTGATTTTTAGTAAATCACCTTCTACGTTAATATTAAGGTCTTCTTTAATAAGACCAGTACAAGCGACTTCGAAGTGTAAACCTTCGTCGTTGTAGTAAATATTAAGTGGGTGGGGTTGTTTAGAATTTAACGCTGGAGCGAATTGATCTTCGGTATTGAAGAAGTTTCTAAATAGAATGTCGAACGGAGAACGTTCGTACGGGTTTAATGTACTCATATCATTTATTTTGTGAGTGCCTGAGCTACTCGATTAATTAAAAACGTAACAACGTGCCCTAGCTACAATGTTACTTTGCCATACATATATTAAATATCTGCCTTCCGCACAACATAATAAAAACTACTCCAATTTTCACCTTCGAATTCGAATTTAACATATCCTTTAGTATTAAATTTCATAGTTGCTTTAGTAGCATCTTTATTATTATTAAGTATTGATTTAAACATTGCCGAGTTGAAAGGCAATTCAGTTCCATAAGGAACATGGTTTAAAGTAGTGTTAGGTACCTGATAATCGATTTTGTTTGTATGATTAGAAACATCACCAAATGACAAAACTAAAACATCTTGTAAATCTAAATCTTTATCAATGTTAACTATTACATTATCACTTTCGAGTGCGTTATGTGCTTTAATAATGGCACTAATACTTTCTGAATCTAACTCACTAATAATCTCATATTCACCTGATTCAGTAATTTCACCTACACTTGAGATAAGTAGTAAATCAGTTAATGAGAAATTCAGAGTATAATTCATATCTGAGATGATGAGTTTAGTAAACACTTTTTGTGTTTTTTCTAACTCCAAAAATAATTCCCCACTAGTAACTCCTAGTAATTTATTCAATTTAGAAGTATCATACACCGCCATTTCGCCATCTTCTAGCGGAAAATCTGCATGATTAACGCGTCCAATCATGTCCTTATTGGGCGATTGGAAATCGATATTTAACGCGTTATCTTCAATGGTCCATTTAACGGATTCAACTAACCCATTTAGGTGATATTTTCCAATAACTGATTGTAAGTCGTGTTTGCTTATCATATTAAAAATTAAAAATTAAATTTCGGTAAGGGTTCATATTTAATTCCCAACCTAAATCATTATAAAATCCCATTAATTTGCTTTCTAAAATAGATTCAAATGCCCTATTCTTATCAGCATACTTATCCAATAATATAGTGATCTTTTCTGGTATATCAAAATCTAAAAACGCAAGTGCTTCAATTTTATATGGATTTTCTTTTAGATAAATCCACTTAATTTTATCACCTTGAGTAATTTTAGAATGCTGCTTATCTAACTTCCAGAATGTAAGTAAATCATTATATTTAATAGCTGCCTTTACAGGAGCAGGAGCACCTTGATTAATAGAAGAAAACATTTCTCCTGGGCGTGGTGGGGAAGCTAAATATTTTTCTAGTGTTTTTACACGAGTGGGATTACCTAAGATAGTAAGGTTAGTATCTGGGGATAATATTTTGGTTCTAAAATCCTTCAATAAAGTATCTATTTCATCTTGAGGGGCACCTTTAATTACTTTCTGTAATATACCTTTAAAGAAATTTCCAAATATTTTAGGGTAATTAGATTTCATAAATTCTAACCCTTTAATATCTAAATCATCAGTAGGTACTCCTTCTTTTTTAGTGATCCATTGAGCATAACGTCGAGGTGCTCTAAAATACCCAGCACGAATCATACACTCGGTTTTCATATCAAATCTGTGTGTTTTAATATTGAATGCCTCTAATGCTAATGTGTTATAGGATTTAGTAATTAAATCTTGGTATTTTAAAGCTACTTCCTCAAGTTTCACATCTCTTTCCTCTTCAGACATTTCATCAAAGTTAGGGTAAAGATGCCTAAGCATAGGTTCAGCATTGTAATAATTAGAATCAGTATCTACATAAACGCAGTAGTTTGTATCTTCTTTATTACATATAAACCAAGGTGTACTTTCTAAGTGGTTCATTCTTCTTCACTTTCTTTCAATGGTGCTTCTACATCACCTTTACTATTAGTTAATTGTTCAGGTGCGAAAATACGGAATGATGATCCTTTAAGAGTAAATTTACCTCCTTGTCTCAACATTTTACGAAAGAACATTTCGGAATGTTCACTCCAATTTTCCCCCATACTAACTATTTCATCTTTGGTTAGGATTTTACCTTCACACTCGACTATAACTCCTTTTCTAATTGCTTGTCTTGTAATCATAATGTTAATTTATTTTCCTTTGGCATCTTTTTTAGAGATAATAGGGTTATTAGTATAATTTTCTATTAATGTTTTTACTTCAGGGAGAGATTGCCATACAATAGAATGTTCGGATTCAGGTGAATATTCACCTTTAACTAAATAAACTACAATAGTATCAGGTTCTAGAGTTAAAAACCCATGAGCATAATCTTTATGTAGGTATGCAGCATTACCTTCATGTATTTCTTGGCTGAATGTTTTATTAGTAAATAAATCATAACCAATGTCAATAATAGAACCACGTATTACCTTAACATATTTTTCCTGAGGTGGGTGGGTTTGGTAATGCATTCCTCTAAATGTATACCTACCATCATTTGTACTTATAGAACATTGGTCCCATTTAGTATCCATTATATTTAATGGAAACGGTGTGTAACTCCCACGGTTGTCTTTATAGGTTTGGTGTTCTACCTCTTTCATAATTCTATTTCTCCTCTCATTACTTGGTTCATATGTTTATTAGCAAATGATGCTGATTCTTGGATAATACGTTGCCCGGATAATGTGATTGCTTCTGATAAAATTACATTACCATATCGGAAGCTACCAAGAGCAGTTGCACCATACAAGCTATTTAGCAAAATTTTCATTGTGTGTTGCTTTAAGTGCATTAATTCACCTAATTCTTTATTACCCTCTTTATAGGCTTTTTTCATTTGGTTTTTAAATACTACCCTTTCATTAAACCATTTGTTTAGAATAGTAGATAAAACCGAATCAAAATCTGTTCTAAACATTACTCCATTAGCTGATACTGATAGATTTTCGCTTTCAATTAAATCAATTAAATCTGGGATTTTGATGTTAGTATTACTACGTTTAGCATTTTGGACTAATACAGAGCGGTCTTGATCCATCTTCTTTAGATCGTTTAAACCATATCTACAATTGAAGATCTCTTTATTTTCAACCATTACCTTTTCATCAGGTATAATAATTCTTCCTACTAAGGTTTCCTTACCAATATTTAAAGACATAATAATTGAAGGGTATAGTGAAGTTAAATCCTCATCAAACATATAGTTAAAAATACCTGCTGTAGGGCAAAATAAATACCCACCAGCATAGTTCTTTTTATTAATTGGGTTTGGATCACGAGCAGGTGGAGCAATTCCTTCACTTAATAAATAAGCTGAAATAGCACCATCTTGTGTTTTAGTATTGGCATATACCTCACTATAATTGTGCTTACCTTTATGTGCTAGGTTTTTAATGAGTGCTAAGTAATCTAACTTTTCATCTAATAATTTGAGAATTTCAACATCACGGAAGTTATATTGAATAAACTTATGGATATCATCTTCAAATAAGTTATCTAAATTACCTTCATACTCGATTTTATTTAATCCAGTATACTTTTCACCAATAACATCTAATTTATATGATGGTTCGTCTCTAAAGCTAAACTTTTTATGAACTCTCATATAATCTAAAGACTCAACACCTACAATGTCTACAAACATATCTTGCTTATACCACCTAGCCTTTATTTCACCTGTTTCTTGGTCTTTATATTTGGCTGATTTTTTGGTTTTAACAATTCCTAAAGGTGATAGTGAATTTGCTATTCTTTTATTTAAGACTTTCTCAATTCTATAATATAGATAAGGGATATCAAAATAATCACTATTCCACCCAATTATAATATCTGGGTTTAGTTCTTTAAATCGTTTAACAAAAGTTTGGAGTAATTCCTTCTCAGTTTTGACGGGGATTATCTCTTTGTTTTTTGCTTTAGTACGATTGAGTTGTCCTTTTTTATCTAAAATAATAATTGCCCATTCATCTGTAGGTAAGTTATACCAAGCAATAGAGGTAACAGGTTTTGGAGCATCTTCTATATATTCTTCAGTCAGGGCACCTCCCATCTCAATTTCGATATCGAAAAAGACTTCTCGGTGCCCTGTCGAAGGTTCATCATTAATTCCGTATTTTTCAATAAGAAACTTTTGATAAGCAGGCATATCATGAAAGTGTAATCCAGGTGTATTTTTGTCCTTATACATTGGGTTTTTAGAAAAACGCCAATTTGTAATAGGTTTTACAAACTCACCATTTAGACCTTTAAGGGTAGACTCTGCAGGGATGCAGTTAACATAAGATTTATTCTTATATTCAACTACCTGATGTTCACCATCATCTTCCCATAAATGCATTTCATACAAATTATGGTCTAATTTTTTACCTTGATAACACTTTTTATACATTAAAAGAATTGTTTTAGATCAGGACGGAAGTAATTAACATTTTTCATTACTTTTCTATCACGTGTTCTATAGACAATATAATAGTCTCCAACCTTCTCGTAGTGACAAGGTTCATTCTGCTCTTTAGAACGTCTTTGAACCGTTTCTTGTGCCTCCTTTTCGTCCACACAAGCCTTTGACATATTTGAGGCTTGGACTTCCTGATAAGCATCCCATAGTTTATCCTTAAGACCATGAAGCATAGCTCCGTTACCAATCGAGACATAGGCAATGTCACATAAAGCGTCAAGAACCTCAACAATATCGCCTGCTTCACAGGCAGCTTTATATTCCTCAAGCTCTTCGAGAATGAAGTCGTAAACAAACATCCACTCAGCTTTGTTTTCAGGTATGATAGGCTCATAATTATTAGGTTTTCCCATTGTTGCGTTAAACTCTTCTACTTCGCTTACAAAAGGAACGTACCTACCCTTAAACTTATCAGCTATACGTTGTGATACTACTTCAGCCCATTCATGTTCTGGGACCATTGATAATTGGTCTCGGTCTCTAAGGGAACTTAGTAAACCTAAACTACTAAGTAGTTCTAGTTCTACTTCTTCTTTAAAACTACTCATTATGCCAAGATTTTAATAATACGAGACTTATTAACTCCCATAATTTCAAACTCACCATTCCAACCCTCATATTCCTTATAAATCTTTACCTCAGCTTCGGTTGCTGATTCAGCATCAATTAGAAATTGTTCTGTTGTTTTTTTAACTTTACCGCGTTCATCTTCTGTTTTGATAACGACTTTTCCTGTCCAATAACTCATAACTATATCATTTTTATATAACGTAAATATACGGAGAGCCTTTCGGCTCTCCTAGTTTAAGATTTAATTTTGTTTATTTTTTATGCATTATTGTCACAAAGATTTTCTATTGCTGTAATAATATTAGTAGGAGTAAAACTACTAACAAATTCACCATCTGTATTATCTGTTAATATTCTATACCCAGTATTAGGTTGCATAGGGTCTGGGTCTGGAATGCCAGTGTCTAAATCAATCATAGCTAAGTGTTGGATATTTTGAGCAATTGATGTGGTTTTTAACGCTTCTAATCTATCAATTACTGGGTTAGGGGATACTGATACTTCGCTGTAATTTGCTGTAAACCCCCCGGGGTAGTTATCTGAAATAGTGATAATTACCTTAGCTACATTGTTTCTAAAAGTACCTGCAAAGTTATTATCAATAATTTCTTGAATTGCTAAATCACCAGGTTCAGGACGTTGAGCAAGGCCTCCCCCTCCTATTGGAAAATTTGTAGTGTTAAGGAGATTTAATTGGGTTGTAAATGAGGTTTCATTAGTATCAGACATTACCTCCATTGCAGTTAGTACTTGGAACACACCTGTTAGGGGTACTGATGGATTGGTTGATCTTGTAGTAACTACTTTTTGAGCTGCCGGTAGGCTATTCCAAATGTTTGGACCGGCACCTAAATCTCCACCGTAATTTCCTGCAGATGTACCTGATGTAAATACAGGGACTAAAGGGTCTTCTGCATAATTAATGTCTTGAGGAGTACCTGGGTCAGTACCTCGGGGATTAAATCTATATTCATCAAATATTACTAAACCTAATCTATAATCTCCAAGTGATTCACTTTTAATAGTTGCAACAATGCTTGCTATAGAGATTTTGATATTATTAATAGCAGTACCCATACTACCCGAATAATCAATACAAAAGATAACATCCATCCCTGAAGTACAAGCCAGGGGATTTTCTCCAGTTCTAGGACCTTTTACTTGGTATTGTAGTTGAAAATCTTTAGCTAATGAAAGTTCGGAAATATATTTATCATATTTTTCCTTTTGTTCATTTAAAGGGAGTTTTTTTATAAACTCTAAATTTTGAAAAGATTGCCAAGGGATCTCATTAAAAATATCAATAATCATGGTTTTATTTTATTATAAATATTATTTAATTCTATTATTATATGCATTTTTTATTGAAGAAAGTTCTCTAGTAAAATAATTTTGATATTTTAAAATCTCTCCTTGAATCTTAGGTAAAATATTTTCTATTTCTTTAAGTTTTGAATTATTAACATTAAGGATTCGCTTTAATTCAAGATGTTTCTTTTCAGGATATTTTTCTAATTTATAAACACTATCTGATAGATAAGACTTCATTGAATCTTGGTCTTTTTTGAATTTATCCATAAGATCTAGCATATGGTGAAAATTCTCCATTACTTTATCATCTTTGTAAACTTTTTTAATATCTTCTAATTGATTTTTGTTATCTTTAATATAGTCTTCATATGAAAGTTTTAAATCTTCATATTCTTCTATGATTCTTGGAATTTTCTCCTTATCAGATAAATATGATTCAAGTTGAGTTTGTTGGGTTTGGAATTCGTCCATAAGTTTTAATAAATGTTGATATGTCTCCATTACATTATCTTTCTTATAAACTTCTTTTATAGCCTCTACTTGTTTTTGGTTATCTTTTATATAACTTTCATATGAAATTTTTAGTTTTTCATATTCTATTACAACTTTAGAAATATCTTCTTTATAAGACTCTACTAATTTAGAAATATTTTGAGTTTGAGATTCTGTTTTATTATAAAAATCTTCTAAATTTTGAAATTTAGTAAAACTAAAGTTTTTATCTTTATAATAATCTTCTTTAAAAGAGTTAAATTCTTTAAACCCAATGTAAAAAGCTCCAAATAAAAGAATATATAATATTCCAATCAAAATATAAATACCCATAACTTAAATATTATGTCCTCCGTTATTAATTTTTAAACTATCAAAAAACTCTTTTCGTGATAAATTGTTGTTCTCTCTAAATACACCTGATGCTTTAGTAGTAACCATTGCTGCTCCTTGGTGCTTTACACCTCTACAAGATACACAATTGTGGGTCCCAACAATCGTAACGATTACTCCTCTGTTCCCTTCAGTAATTTTTCCTACAGCATTATGGATAGCTGATGTTAGTTGTTCTTGAATAGCACCTCTACGACCAAATAATTCTACTATTCTATTTAGTTTAGATAAACCTATTACTTGACCATCTTCACCTGCTATATATCCAATATGAACAACACCATTTATTGTTTGATGGTGATGTGAACACATTGAAGTTAATGGGATATTTCTTTCAATGATTATACCATCATAACCATCTGAGGGGAATGATGTAATTGGAGACATTGCTGTATAACGTCCTGCCCATAAATCATTTACATATGCTTTAGCTACTCTACGAGGAGTTTCCATTGAATTGGGATCATTTCTCCAATCACATTTTAATGCTGTAAGGAAATCACCATAGGCAATAGTTGCTCTATCAATCATTTCTTGTTTTTCATCCGCATTAAGGGGGAAACCAGGTGCTACTCCATTAGCAAAACCTTCTTTTACCACTTCTAATTGTTCGTGGATTTTTCTACGCTTATTTTCCATTTATAACTCTTTATTTGATTGAATATACGAAACCTATTTACAAAGCCCAAATTGAATCAAGGTTTCTTTGATAACCTTTTTCATCATCCATTCCGTAACCGACTAACCATTCATCACCTATAGTAAAGGCTTTATAAAGTTCTTGTTTTGGTGTAGGGGAAGTTTCCCTTGTAATTAAAGCTACAATGGAGATAGAGGCTGGGTGTTTTACTTCTAAGTATTCTATTACGGCTTTCATAGTATTACCAGTATCATAGATATCGTCTACAATGTAAACATGCTTGCCTTTAATACGTGTCTCTAAATCTTTAGTGATTTGTATATCGCCTTGTTTGCGATTTACATACGATTTAACGCGCATAAAATCACATTCCACGTCAAGTGGCATCGAACGAACTAAATCGCTGTAAAACGCAAAGCATCCATTTAACAAACCTACCATTACTACAGGTGTTTTATCACCTCTATGGCCATCTGCTATTTGTTTACCAATAATTTTTGTTTGAAATTGAATTTCGTCTGCTGTAATTAATTCTTTCATTATAAGACTAATTTTAACCCTGAGTGTAGGTAATTTAATTTAGGATTTACTTGTAAAATACTAGCAGTTATCCATATTCTTTTATATAACTTTATATCGATACCTGTTCTCCCTACAAGGAGTGTAGAGGAATTATTTAATCTGTAAGCGGGACCTATATAAAAGCTTATTTTTTTTAATTGATATTCATACTGTAAGAAAGTATAAGTATCACTTTGATGGTTCTCTCCCATAGCTAATATACCTATAAAAATATTTTTATATCCTACTTCTGCTACAACTCCTCGAGCATGGATACAGGCTACATAACCAATAGATGCTGATTTGTTTGGGGAAAGTTCGTATGAGGGGATTTTATAAAATGGAGAACATTCCTGAGCTTTTAAATTAAAGCTTAGTAATAAAAATATCCAAATTAAATTTTTCATCGTTTTCCTCCGTAATATTCTTTAGCATGACCTTCAGAAATAAGTTGATTATTGACACTATCACTATTTTCTTCAAGATATATTTCACCTAAACAACGGCCATATTTACCCACCCCATGAGATACTATGATAAATTTATCTTCATTGTTTTTCAATATTTCAATCAAACGAGCTTTAGCTGCTAAACCTTTAACTTTTTCTTCTTTATCTCGAGTTCTGGATTCCCAAGCATCCATTCCCATCATTCTAATTCTTACTTTTTTAAAAGTATCGAATCCTAAATCAATTATAGCATCAATGGTATCACCATCAACTACTCTGTCTAATGTGGCGTAGTAAGTATACATTATTTTTTATCTTTTTTAGTTAAACACCCATAACATATAACTGTAGTTTGAGCGAGTGGTGGTATGGTTTTACCACAAAATTTACATACGTTTTTCACGTTTTTCAAGGCAATTTTTACATAACATTATAGTATACGCAGGACCAGCATTTGATTCTGGTATAGAGTATTTTAGAATGGTTTTGTCAGGAATGCTGTTAAGGCAATCCTGACAAATTGTAGTTAATTTAGGTTGTCTTTTAGCCATTATACGCCTCTTTGGGTATCAAAAGCGATTATGTGGTCTCGCCCAGTCATGTTATACCCTTTTTCAGCACACATATCAAATACTAGTGGGTACATTTTAATCAATGTTTCTCTTGTATCTCCTGCGGGCATGATAAAGGTTTTGTCTTTAGGGATATCGAGCTCTTGTCTGTAAGCTTCGATCTCAGCGAGTCCTTCATCAGTACCATCCCACACAGGCTTATAGTGATAGTCATTATGATAACTAATACTCTTTCTAATGGCTTCAGAGTTAAGGCGAAGACGATTGTGCGTTTTAACCATCTTTTCATCCGTAACTGACCCATTGGGAGTAAGGGCACCAACAACAGGGACGCTATTGCTAAACTTAGGTGAGATAGAAAGGAGACCAATCGGGTAATCGGTTTCAAGGAAATGACTTCCTTCAGTCTCGATAGTAATGAGGATACCTCTTTCATTTGCAAAATGGGTTAGTTCGTTTACTAATGCTGGATGCATAGTTGGAGAACCACCTGTAAGCATCATTTCTTTGACGTGAGGGTTCTCATCATAGATTTTAATAATATCATTAAACGTGAATGTGCCTTTTTCAGGGTGTACTGAAGTATACCAACTATCGCACCAACCACCTTCACCAAAGTAGCAACGATGAGTGCAACCAGTAGTACGAACAGCAATTGTAGGCCTACCGAATCTAGATCCTTCAGATTGAACACATCTATAGACTTCAAGAATAGGAAGTATTTTATCATAATCTGTAATACGACCTAAAGGGGCCGTTTTGTCCCATAATTTGGGATTAATAACTTGAGACATAATATGCTGCATTTTTTCCATGTTCCATAAATTTAACTTTAGAGATTTTTACTCTACCATCAGTTTCACTATGAACAAAATTATCAATTTTACCAAAAATATATTCTGCAAACTTTTCAGCACCCGTAGCTGGGATAACTCTAAGTTGGACTAACCCATCATAATCTAGTTTTCTAAATGAAGGTAGAGCAGGATCGTCTTCGGCTACTATTAAAGTATGGTCGAACATATAATCCATCCATTCTTTAGGTTGCATACCATCAATTAGGGTTTTAGCTCGTTTCATACCACCAAAATCCCAAACCCAATTTCTGTCATCTAATTCACCTTCAAAGTAAATTTTGAATGAAATTCCATAACCATGTAAAAAGCTACAGTGAGTTGTTTTTGCATTGTGTTGACGGAATACAGTTGAAAAACCATCAAATACTTTACTTGATTGAAATTTACCCATTTGTGAATTGTTGATAAGTGTTTAAATAATCTTCGGTTTTAGCTTTAGTTCCAGTAAAACGATAAAATTCTTTACCTGAGTTATCTACTAAAATAACTGTTGGTAGATTTTTAACATTATATTGTGTTACTAGTTCAGCTGAATGTTCAGCGTTTATTACTTCTATTGGGACTCCTGCTTCTGCTACTCTACGTAAGACTGGTTTTAACATTTTACATGCACCACACCAATCTGCTTCGAATTTTAAATATTTCATTTTCTTTGTTTTTAAACTCATGAATTTAGAATCCATTATTTCTCTATCACTCATGATCTGCTAATACTTTAGTTACTTCTTTTACTACATGCTCCCATGTTACAGGTCCTGTTTCATCAGCATACGAAACTGGGTCTGCTACTCCTAGTTTTAGGAATGCTTCTACACGCTCTACTGAACTAGCTGATTTATAATCACTATACCATTCGAATGTAGTTTCATCAAATATCGGCTTATATGACGTGTTAGTACGCGCATATACGTCGTTAAACGCGATACCTAAGTCCTTGCATAACCCTACGCCATCCAAAAGAATATCGTATTTATCTCCAAGAAGATAAGGTGTAAAATAACCTACACGTTCTGCGTCCCAATTACCTTCTCTAAAAGCAGCATCATCAGCATCTCTAAATTCTTGTCTACAATCCGGATAAATACTATGATCTCCAGCATGAATACCTAAAGCGATATTACAAGTTTCTTCTGTTTTATTAGCAACAGATAAAGCAACTGCTTGAACTATTGAAGCAAATATTTTGTTTCTGTTAGGAACAACTGTTGCTTTCATGTTATCATCAGCATAATGCCCTTCTGGAACCTCTTCACCACCTTCAACTAACGCTGAATCTAATAGGCTTGCTAAACCGTCTAGTTTAATTTGTTTATAGTTTACTTTATGCCCATTTTCTGCTAGATAATCAACTAGTGATTGTGCCCTTTCTAGCTCTACTACGTGTTTTTGGCCATAATCAAAACTCATAGCTGTAACTGAATCATACTCCTTTAAGGCACGGAGTAATAATGTTGAGGAGTCCATCCCTCCACTTAGACTAACAACGCAATGTTTTGCCATCTTATATAACTTTTTATTTTTGCCAGGTATTTTAAGCGTATAGGCTTACGCTATATTTAAAAATATTAGTTGGGGGCTTAGAGCCCCCAATCTTAATATCTAATGTGTAGTTTTTATTACTCGATAATGTATTCAATTCTTCCGTTTTCGGAATTAACTAATTTCATATCGCTCCCTACTAGTTTTAGTAAAGCTTCGAATTGTTTATCACCTTTTTGGGCTTCAACAACTTGTGCATCAGTAACTTCTACTGAGTAATAACGTAAATCTGAATTTACTCTTGTTAATTTTGGCATGACTCTGTTTTTAATTATTATTATCGTTATACATATTATATTTCTTCCATTACTTTATCTAACTCCTCTTGAAGAACTACGAATGCTGGGTCTACTTCTTCATCCCAGAAGTTTCTATCGTATTCGGATTCACCTTCTTCCTCTACCTTCTCTTCCCATTCAGACCAATCCAAATCGTGGTTTTCTTTTGAAATTATTTCTCCATAGTAAACTTCGAATACTCCAATAGGTTGGTATCCTTCATCCCAATATGAACCATACACTCTTACACCTTCATGCTCACCGTCAATTTCTTCCATTTGTCTAAACATCTCCAAAATCATATCTGAAGGTGGGTACCAAGCTGAGTCTAAGGCAAGGCGTACTTCACTGCTACCTTCTGTATCATCGTGATAGTTAATTCCTCCATCCCACATTTTAACCCACTTTGAACCAACTTTATCGATTAGTGATTCTGCTTTAGCACCGAATTCATCTATAATGTGAGGGTTTTCTTCTTGATTTGGGTAAGCACCATCATGACACTTATCGAAACGTTCTACAAAGTTATCAATTGCTTTTTTAGAAGCTTTAATTATAATATCTGTTCTACAGTAATTTGCCATTTTACAAGTCGTTTATGTATCTAAATTTAGTTAAGTTATCTGTTAGTAAGTCCCAATTTATTTCTTCTTCAAGCATGTAATAATAATCATTCATGTTAGCTCTAGGTTTTTCATCTAAACCAGCAGTAGTATATCTAATACCCTCTAAAGCAGCCATTACGGGGTTTGATGTGTCAATTGATTCAATACAATCGAATCCTTTATACCACCCAAACTCTTGTGGGACAGCACACCCTAATAAATGAATTCTATCATTTTGTGAGATTACTTTAGTTTTATATAAAGCTGAAATTACTGATAATCGTCCTAAAGCTTTTCCAATGTCCTTGTTAGGATGAGGAATAACATCATTGTAATAACTCGCACCATACGAAAATGCTATTTTTTTATACCCTAAATCCTTATATGTTTGATAGCAAGTAGCGGCTTCATGGATTGTAGTTGCTTGGACTACTGCTACTTTTTCTACACCTTCAGGTAGTTCGATTGAAGACCATTTACGAGCATTAACTACTGAAGCATCTCTATCACACCAAACATCTGGGATAATAAATTCGTTAGGTAGTAATTCATTAACCCATTTTAATAATCCAGCATCATTGTAGGCATGGCCTAATTCATGAAGTGAATTGTCTAAAATAATATAGCTTTTAGGATCTTGACGATAATTTAAAAAATGTTCTCTATATTCCTCGTCGTCTTCAAGTAAATGAACCAAGGCATATTGATAGTCATTAAATTGTATGCTATCTTCTAATAAACAACGAGGGGTTTCATGACTTACTTTTATCATAACTTTTTACTTTATAATAAATATAATTAAAAGAAGGTGCTAATCCAAGTCCACTTAATAAAAGTGTAAAAATATTTGGGTGCCAATGTTCCCCACATAAACCTAAACTATGTTTTAATAGTTCCATCATAATTCAAATGCCTTAATGGTTTTTTCAAATGGATTACCTTCAATATTCTTAACTATGTTAAGCATTTCCTCAGCTAATTCCCTTACTTCCTTTTGAGCATCCGGGCTATTACGTAATTTTTGGAAGTGGTAAAAACTTCTCCAATTAAACATAATATCTAATGAAATCTGAGAATTAAACGTTTTAAAGAAACGAGCTGATTCTTTAGCACGTTTACGTCCTAAGATAGGAGAAAAATATTCAAGAGCTTCATGATATAATTTATTCCCTTCTTCAGTATAATTCATGAGTTTTACCTTCCATGTATTTGACCAATCTAAAGGTATCATCATTTTATCTTCTTTTAATTCCTTATAACGAGCTGATTCACCATTAATTGAAACTCCTACTCTATGTTTTAGAAGATGAATATGTGTTGCCTGGTCTACATTTACTAAAAAATGTAATCCAGATTTTTCAAATGGAGTGTGGTGACCTTCTGAAGCTAGCATGTTTAGAAGTTTATCTATTCTTGCTATTTTACTTTCAGTTAAGTCACGTGATGTTGATGTCCAAGCTGATTGAGCGTGAACTATATCACTACCATAATGTCCTAGTAATTCTACTGTGTTTAGTAATTTTAATTCTTCTTGCATTTATTTTGTTTTTTTAGGTCTACCTCTTCGGGCTGTTTTTCTATTAGCTGCTGGTGTTACGTATCTAAACTCCATACAGAACTTGTAATAAGATAATAAATCAAGAGGCCAATCACAAATCTCTTTTATAAACTCATTACGAGTCATTTTGAATGTAGAGGTAAACGCATCATATAATGCCTCTAAACGTTCATTGTCCTCCCGATAAAAATCATCCATTAAACGTTTGTATCGAGTCAAATCCATAGCTAGTATGTCTAGCTGGTCTGAAAGGTTGTGTTTAGTGAGGTCTACTTTATCTTTGGCATTATGTAAAGCTAATTGGGCTTGCATAAAATATGACGACTCATTAAAATCACCATTGACAATTCTTTCTTTGAGAGTAACGCGTTTACTCAACGGCTTAATCCCATCCGTATAACTACGCCACCACATGAAGCGATTGTAATTTAACGGCTGATAACGCGCTAAATTCTGCTCAACTACTTCACGGCTATGTTGTATATTTGATTCTTTAATAAAACTAAAAAGCATCGCTTGGGTCTATAAATGGTAAATTTGTATAAGCTTTAATATACACATCATCTTCTTCGGAGGCAACTATTTTTGTTGCTTTTTTTGGAATAAGGTTGGGGGCATTATTTCGTGCCCACCTCACATAGCTTGGATCGTTTAATTCAACGTCAGCTAATGTATAACCTTTATATTTTCCAAATCGAAATATCATTATACTAGCTCAATTGCTTCAATTGACATTTTAAATTTGGTTTGTTGACTCATCATATCGTAAGTATATAAACTAACAAAACGATCACTTATTTTATCAACCTGCATTGATGTGTAGTTCTGAGAAACTGAATATGATGCTTTATTACTACTAAAGACGAATTTGGTGAATTTGTAAAATTCAGTATTGAATGTGAATTCTAATATTTCATCTTCACCTAAATTTTCTAATGCTTGATTTAATTCTTTGTAAGTCATAACCTTTATTGTTTTTTTACTTATTTCTATACCATAAATATACGAAGCCCCTTTCGGGGCTCCAAATATTTTTATATGTGTTTTAAATTAATGTACTATTAATTTGCTATTGCAGTGTCGTTTATACCACTAACAGCAAAGACATCTCGTGCTGGACGTCCACCCACTGAATTTATAGATCCTCCATTTAGTGCTATGTATCTATCACCTCCTGCAAGATTTAAAATATCACCTGTAAAATCTGCTACTTGTAAAGTAACAACTAAATTACCTGTTCCACCTAAATTAGTCCCAGCAAGTGTAAGTGTATTTCCGGGTTGGTAAACTCCAGTTGCTGCGGTAGCAATAACCGAAGTTACAGTATTACCAGCAACTACTATAGTTGCAGTAATATCTACTCCTCCTACACCACCAGTTCCTGTAGCCCAAGTTAGTGTTTCAGTTACATATGTGTCATCAACTGGTGTCGTTGGTTGACCAGTAATACCAGCAGCTAATTCGTTGTCTAATGTTAAAACATTCGCTGCTACAAGTCCAGTTCCATTGACAGTTGGTGTTTGTGTATAAGTAAAAAATAATACTTTAGAAGAAATTGCAGAATCAAAAGTGTATGTAATCGCGGCTCCTGAACCCCCACCTTGTAACCCATTAGGTACAATTATTGAAGGTATACCTGTTACAGTAACATCATGAGTGTAAGTAACTTCTAATCCTGATGTGAAACCAGTAATAGTGCTTAATGCTGATCCATCGAATGCAACACTTAATACTGGGTTATATTGAATACCACCAACGTGAGCCTGTGCTGAAAAAGCAGCCATAGCATTATCAAAATTTACTTGTTCTTGGATGAACTTTGACTTTTGCTCCATTAAAGGTAAACTTTGAATGTCTTGTCTTGTTTTAAAACTCTGCCAATTGCCTGGGTCTTGTGCTCCGTACATGATGAATTAGATTAGGTTATTTGTTAATAAATATTATAAAATTATTGAAAATTGCGATTTATTGGGTTACTTCGTTTTTAAGTTTGTATCCTTTTGGAACATTGTCCCTATGAACTACCATAGTATGGGTTCCATATATTCTATGGGGTCTTTCTACTAGAACCAACCCATCGTCCTCTTCAACATTAGGTTGAGGTTCTTCATCTAAATTTACCATTTTATCCAGTTTGTTAAGTTTTCTTAATACATCTGAATGGGATGGGGAATTGATGATTTCTAGAGTTTTGATAAGTTCATTTTGTTTTTCTGAAATTATAGTTAATTCCTCTAAACTTGGAATTAATGGAGCTTCTACTTTAACTTTTTCCTTTGTTTTCCCTTTTAACAATTCAAAAGAATAATTAGCAGCAATTACTAGAGCAATAGCTAAAGGGTCAAATACAAATATAATAGTTAACAATAGATAATTTATAATCTTATCCATTGGTGTTCCTGTTAATCCTGAAAGGTATTTGAGTGGTCCTAACTCACCTGCTATGTCGTTATTAATAGTAACTTCTACTATTTCAGTTTCATATTCAAATAGCCTTTCATTTAAACCATCTACTTTAGTGTTGATTTCGGTTTGGCGTAGAATCGCTTGGTCTAGTTGTCTTTCTAATGCTCTACGAGTTGAACTAGAAGTTGTATTAATTATTTGGCCAGTTTCCCGGTCTTTATACTGGATTTTATTGTTAGATAAACCGGACCTCAACTCAGTCACGGCAGTATTAATACTTGTTTTTTCATCGCTGTAAACCGCGAGTTGTTCCTTTACATTATCTCGTTTAGTCTCAATTAATGATATTTGAGCATCTATACTACTAGCCTTAGCTGCTGTTTCTTGGTAAGCAGCTGATAGGAAACCATAAATACCCATTGAGGTAATTAATACTAATATTACTGCTGCTACAGTTAAATAATACTTTAACAGTTTTGGAATAGTTTTTCTATATTGGTAGAGTAAAGAAGCAATAACTAATTTAGCTACCTCTAAAGAAGTAGTCATTATTATTACTGCTAAGGCTGCTCCTGCAAAAAGTTTACTAAGGCCACTAATTGAATAAAAAGCGGCCGAAGCAGAGACTGACAGGGCAGAGGTTGCGATTATAAAAGGAAATATCCTTTCTTGTATTTTTTTCCACATGGGATTTATTTTCTAAAGCCCTTATGATTGTCTATGCGGTCTAAAATTTTATTTAATTCTTCTGTTTTTATAAATCCAGCCATAGACGCGTTCTTAAGGGAGCTAATTAATTGTAATATCACGAATGGTATGATAACTACTTCACTAAGCCAAACTGTCCCTTTAAATCCTCTTTCTACCATTAAAATTACGGTTAAAAAAGCTATCCAAGTTACAGCACGTTTTAATACACGGACGGCTTTACGAGTTTGGAATCCTTCACGTTTTATACCCAAGGCAATACCAAAGAAACCATCAATGAATATTACTGCAATTAGGGCTAAATATTGTTCTGCGTTACCCATTGTAAGTTCTAAAAAATAAGAGCATAAAAATGATGCAGTCACTATGGGTACAGTTAAAAAAATTAATGTTGTTGATTTCATACTATTAGTTGGGGAGAGATTAAGCCTCATAAGACTTTACATAATAGGTTTTCCCTGCTGAATTTCTCTTAGCCGTTAGGATTTGGCCTCTTTGTTTTCCATCACTATTATATGAAACATGAACCCAATCAGGTCTTTCATCAGTTCCAAATTCCCAAATTAATTGATCGAATAGTAAATTTTCTCTAATATAGTGAAATATTTCTTCATTTTCAGGACCATTTCTGTGGTCCATATCTATGTCAATTGCCTCACCTTTTGAATGTTGAGAAGTTTTAGAACCACCAATAGCCTCATTTAAAGCATCACTTCTATATCCTGAAGATATGAAGATTGGAACAGCAAAACATTCTCTAATAGGTTGAAAGATGTTTTCAGCTAATAGTTTTGCTGCTTTTAAGTGTTTGTCTTTTGGGGTATTATCAATACCTCTACGTTTAGCAGTTTGGGATCGAGTAAACTCGCCTAAAGATAAATTTTTACTTAACATCATAGTTATAAATATTTAGTATTGTGCTTCTCGTTTAACTACTTCTATTGCTCTTTCCATTTTTGGTACATCAACAGGGCATAATAAATCTAATCCTGCTTTTGCTTTAAATTTAATATAAGGTTCTCCTTCAGAAAAGATTAAAATTGTAGGAGCCATCCGTATTTTATATTTAGCTTTAAGTTCTGGTGATTTTGCTAGATCACATCTATAGTAGGTTACTTCTTTGAGTTGGTCCCATTCTTTAAAAGCATTATTTTTATTAAAATCAGCCCAAAATTCTACTATAACTATTTTCCCATTATCATCATCAAATGGGTTACCTTTAATTTTTTTATCAAAGTTTTTATCATTAATAAATTCTTGAGAAAATACAGAAAAAGGTAATGACAAGAAACCTATAATTAAAAGTAAATTTTTCATTATCTTCTTTGTTGGAGTTCGTATAATCTTTGATCCATTTTATCTAATTGTGCTTTTATTTCTTCTACTGATTCTTCAGTATCCATAATAGTTTCACGGATCAATTCATCCTTTAAATCATATTCAATCCTTTGAATTTCAGGTGTTGGTAATTCTTTAGCTTCTTGAATATCAGCTTGGAGGGAAAACCACATACCAACCACAGTAGCTATAAAAAATACAACAATTCCTATTGTTTTTAAATCTAAAGTAATTTTAGTTCCTTCACTTAATTCTTTAGCCATCTTTTACTTAAATGTATAGTTTATACCAAAGGTAGTTTGGAATAATCTACTATCCCACATTTTCATATATTCACCTTCAGCAAATATCCCAATATTTCTACCTACTTTCCAACCAAATGAAACACCAGATGAGAAATCATTCCATTGTTCAGGTTGAGAATCTGGTTTTAAACCTCCAGCTACCCAATTGTTTCTATTTAGATAAGAAAATTCTTCAGACCCCGCAATATATTTGTGGTATGGAAGAATCCAATTTCCAAATGCATGTAGCCAAAATTTACCTTCATAATGATAAAAATCAAACCCTATAATAGGGGCTATTTCAACAAATGGATCTAAAGCATCCCATATTCCTGTATTATACCTATTTATTAAACCAGGCATAATTCTTTCTCTAAAGTCTAAATCTGAAGAGGCTACTTGATTTCCGTCTTCATTTCTCCATACCCAATCTTGTGTAGTATCTCCTTCTGTAATTGTTTCTGTAAAGTGGTCTGAATAGCCATACTCTCTCCCTAATCCATACCATTGATTAGTAGGGTAAGTGTTACCAAATTCATCTGTTGTTTCTTCATTTACCCAAATTTCAAATGGATTATACCCATAGGCTCTATCGTGCCCTCTTACAATAGCCCCTGCAGAAAATGAGAATTTTTTTCCTATAGGTAATCTTGCTCTAGTTTCTGCAGATTTATAATTTAAATTAATTTTACCTACTTCTCTAGTTTCTGCTTTTACTATATGGTATTTACCTGTATGTTTAAAGAATACTCTATGATTGTTAAAATTTCTACCATTCCATCTTTCTCTTTCAAAATGAAGTTGATATTCTAATCCTTGTATTGCTGATGTTGGTGCTGAATATACTAATTGACTTTCATTACCATCATAGAAGTTTTTAGGTTTTCTTTCGTAATCAAATCTTGCTAACTTTCTAATCCCTATATTATAAGTGTAATCAAATGGGAACACATCTGTAGCATCTTCTACCGTGGGAATTGAGTAAATACTTCCATTGTCATTAGTTCTTAAAATATATGTTGGATATTGAGCTTCTACAGAGTTTGAAATATCTCCTGTAGCATACACAGTACCATACTTTAAAAAGTCTTCATATAGACCTTTAAAGAATTTTTGTTTACCTAAAGCTGCAGGGGATTGAGCATTAACAGAAAAGCTAAGAAACATCCCTAATAATAGTAGTATTTTTTTCATTTTTTAGCAAATTTTTCTAAGCCAGCTATACCAAAACTACCCAAAGTAACTAATACAAATGAGTTAAATATTGAATCGCTTATAATTAATTCTTTACCCATAATACCAGTAACTATATCGGTGGTAGCAAATACTACCATTACGGCAAATGATAAAAAACCAATTATAGTTTTTTCATTGTAGCTATTTTCGTCTTTAAAAATATCTTTAAAGGCCATGATTTTATTTTTTATATTGTTGAACATATAAAAACGCTTAATTGTAACTAATTATATGGTTATACATATCAAAATATCCCCCAACTATACCCAAAGAATATAAAATTACGTTTTTCCCCTAACTGGTAGTGTATGCCTATATCCATAAAAGCGCCATCATTATTGACTACACGGTAATAATGTGAGAATTTAATGATTATGGTTTCTGTTGTAGATCTTCCTCCTTGTAAAAAGTATCTAAAATTATTTTTTTGGATAACCACCCCCATAAGAAACGTAAACTCCTTTTTACGTGGTCGTCCCTTGTATTCAGCAAATTCTTCAACTGGTTGGAGTAAATATCTAAATCGTCCAGCATTCTGTTGAATAACGTTATTAAAACTGAAATTTACTGTAGAAGGAAGATCGATCATCCCTAATTCAAGTGATAAATTTGAATTTGTAGTTAAACCAAGGTGCGTATAAGGGAAAACAAGATGGTGGTCAATATACACTCCATGTTCAATTGATTTAATGAAACTATTAGGAAAACTACTTGATTGAGAATAAGAACTTATTGAAAGGAGGCATAGTATGAAAGTTAATATGTACTTTCTGCTATCCACATATATAAATATAAAAAGGGACCCTAAATAGGGTCCCCTTTACATAAAATAGTAATTATTTTACTTTTTAAATAAACCTTTTACCATATCCCAATTACGAGTTGCAAATACACCAAAGGCAAATCCTGCGTAGATTTTGAAACCAAATGTCCATAGAATGAGACCAGCAATTAAGCCTAATACACCTTCAACACCATTAGCTACAATCCAATCTTTAACAATTGTAAAGATCTTTTTAATAAAATCTAATACTTTTTTCATAATTAAGTTTTTAAAATTACGTTAATAAATATTACTACCCATCACAAGATAAACAATCCTCAGTAGTACGAGAACCTAAATCACCTTTAATCACGGAATCTGTACGTAGATAATACAATGTTTTAATACCTAATTTCCATGCTTCCATATGAACCTGATTAATCCATTTTGGAGAATCCGTTGGATCAAATGCTAAGTTTAACGATTGAGTTTGATCAATGTATTTTTGGCGTGTAGCTGCTTGTTGAACTAAAGCTAATTGGTTGATTTCTGGGAATGTCATAAATACTTCCTTTTCATCTTCTGTTAATATGTCATTAGACAGACCCATTACAGAACCATTGTCACCCATAATTTGATCCCAAACACGAGTTGTATTATGTTTCTTTTCAACTAGTAGTTTTTCTAATTCAGGATTTTTTACAATAAATGTTCCTTTAGCACCATTAAACACATAAATGTTAGCTGGTTGTGGTTCAATACCTGCTGAACAGTTATTAATACGAGAATTAGATACAGTTGGAGCAATTGCTAACAAGTGAGTATTTCTCATACCTGTACCCTTACACCAAGTAGGTTCTCCATATTCAATTGCCATTTGGCGTGAAGCTGCTTCAGCTTTTCTTTGAATATCACTAAAAATGGTGTGTGTCCAGGCTGTAGCACCAATTGAGTTAAATGCTAGGTTTTTTTGCTGTAGGAATGTATGCCATCCCATTACACCTAAACCTAATGCTCTTCCTTTTTTAGCTGAACGATGAGTACGAATCATTGAATCCTTACCATTCGTTTTTTGGATAAATTCCTCCATTACACCATCTAAGAAGTAAGTAGCAATTTCAACTACATCTGTGTTTTTCCACTCATCATACTTAGCTAAGTTTAAAGAAGATAAACAACAAATAAAACTATGTTCCTCATCTGTATGTAAAGTAATTTCAGTACAAATGTTAGTCATAGAAACATCTAGATTATTCATACGATAAGCTAAAGGGTTGTCTTTGTTAACATTGTCCTTAAACATTATGTAGGGTTCTCCGGTTTCTACGCGGGATTTAAGTATTTCAAGCCATAGTGACATGGCCTCGCTGTCTCGATCCTGTAAGCGCTTCATAAACGCGTCATCTACCATTACAGCCTGATGTAAATTCAAACATTGTCTATTAGGATCACCTTTGGGTCTACGAATTTGTAAAAATTCTTTAATATCAGTATGATTAATATCTAAATTTACTGATGAGGCTCCACGTCTTACACTACCTTGATTAGTAGCAATAATAGTTGAATCATAAATTTTAGCCCAAGGTACAATACCTTCACTTTTACCATTTCCAGTTATACTTTCTCCTCTTCCTCTAATTCTGCTAAGGGATATTCCCACGCCTCCCCCGTATGAAGTAAGGCGCATAAGCTCTGCATTAGTGAGTCCAATACCACGGACCGAATCCGGAGTATCAATACCAAAACAGCTAATTGGCAAGCCCCTATCAGTACCAGTATTACTGAGAACAGGGCTAGCAAGACCAATCCATCCATTCCAAATGTATTTAAAAAATTTATTTGCTAAATCTGGTCTGTTTAATCTATCAGCTACAGCATTAGCGACACGTTTATACGCTTTGCGGGGAGTTTCCCCAGGCATTAAATATCCCTTTGATATTGTAGATAAAGCTACATCATCAAAAAATTCAGGGTAATCTTTACCTCTTTCCCATAGGGAGTAATCTGCTACTAAACTATTGTTATCCATAATTAAAATATACTTTCATCCCACTCCATGTGGCCTTTTGAATAATTTGTTACTCTATTTGCGAAGAAATCTGTATGTTGTTTACCACCTGATAAAGCGCCAAACCAACTCATTCTTTCTACAGCTGTCATATCTATACCTTCAATGATTGGTTTGTAACCTAAGTCACCCAATTTTATATTAACTCTATTTTTAATAAAGTTTTCTAAATCATATTGAGAACATCCTTCTAAATCACCTAACTCATAACACTTTCTAATAAAATCTAATTCGAGTTTTAATGAAAGTAATGCTGCTTCGTTTATTGCTGCTTCAAGCTCTGGTGTTTTGACTTTAGGATTTTCATCGATAAGTGTTCTGAATAACCAACATCCAGCTTCTGAATGGAGGGATTCATCTCTAATAGACCATTCAACAATTTGACCCACTCCCTTAAGCTTGTTTCGCATCTTAAAAGATAAGAGGACGGCGAAGGAAGAGAATAAATTAACTCCCTCGGTAAATGCTGAGAATATAGCGAGTGATTTAGCAATTTCATGGACATCTTTCTCACCAGTAAAACTATCTCTAAGAGTAGTAAGGTTTTCAATTTTAGCCATCGTAGCCTCATCTTCCATAAATTCATCGAAATTCTCAAGACCAAGTGTTTCATTTAATAGTGAATATGCTTCAGCGTGTATTGTTTCAAACGCACCAAATGTTGTAGCCATCATAATAACTTCTGGTTTTCTAAACCATTTAGTAACTAATTGGGTCCAATAATCATTTACAACTGTTTCTGTTTGGGCAAATCCTTTAAGGATAGACCCAATAATGTTTTTTTCTGTTTCATTTAAATTTGAATTCCAATCCGTGATATCGCTCATCATTGGGATTTCTGTGTGGAGCCAGTGGGCTTGTTGTTGTTTTAACCAAAAATCAGCTGCTTCTTGATATTCGAATGGTTTGTAAACGATGCGTTCCTGCAAAAGGTCTTTTTTTGCCATTGTAGTTTTTAAATTTTAAATTAAGAATGTAATAAATTGCGCAACCGATCTTTTTCTGACAAACTAAAGTTGTCTTGTATTTTAGCATTTTCATTTGAATTAAATTCAGGTGTTCCAGCTAACTCTTCAAACTCTGCATCATTGACGATTCTATATTCACCAATAGCGATATTAATAGCAGCGTTGTAAGTAAGTCCATCCATCCCGTATCTATTCTTCATTATATGAAGTTTACCAACTCCAGTTTGTTTGTCTTTAGCACGACGGCTGATTGAAGCCGCAAAATCTGTAATCATCATTTTGTCATAAGAGCCCGCTGCTTTATGTCCTTCAATAATCTCGTCTTGTGCTCCTTGTCTGTTAACTTGAGAAGCGGACCAAATTGGGATATTAAGTTCGCGGGCTAATGCTTTCGTGCTTATATAAATATCATCAATTTCTTCCTTACGCTCCTTACTTGTTTTCTTTGAACGAAGTAGGTCAACATAATCAATAACTACCAAATCTATTTTAGTACCTAAATCCTCACATTTCTGGATGTGTGATTCAATAGTCGACATAGATGCCTTATTTGGTGGGAATTCTTTGATAATAAGATTGCCAGGTAACTTAGTCATTACTTCTTCAACCTTATCTTTGTGCATCATAATTTCATTAGCTGGGATTTTAGTAAAATGAGCATCAAATCTTCTACCTACATAATCCTCACCTAACTCTAATGTATAATAGACTACATTAAATCCCATTTTTACAGCATTACCCGCTAAAGCAACTAATGACCAAGATTTACCAGCACCTGGACCACCAAATATTAAACCAAAATCACCATTACCTAAACCACCTTGAAGGATATCATTAAATTCTTTCCATGGGGTTGGGATAGTAATTCTTTGTTCTTCACGATAACGTGTTTCAAAATCTTTAAGATATTCATGTCCAATATGCTTATCCATCCCAGCTTTTAAAGCATTATCAATTAAACCACGAATTGAATCATAATCTTCAGCTTTAAGTAAATCAACACTACCTAATAGTGCTTTTTTCAGTTGTTGGTTCTTACAAAATGCTGAAAATTCAGTTTGGATATATTCTGAATCTGTAGATATTATTTTATAAGCATCTCTAAGTTGTTCTCTAATAGATAATTTTAAAACATCATTAGTAACCTTTTCATATTCTGATTTTAATACCTCTGGTGTAGGGGTAGTATGATATTCATTATAATACTTTAAAATGTTATCGATAATCCACTTATGGGCTTGATTATCAAAATACGATGAATCCAGTATATCATGGATGTTAATTAAAAATTCTTTACGATCGAGTAAGGAATGAATAACCTTAATTTGAAATGCTGGGCCATACTTATTTAGATCACTTAGAGTCATTTACAAAACTATTTAATGTTTGGAACTGGTTATTAACCCAAAATTCAGGGTTTTTAATTAGATGACGTAACCCATCCTCTTGATAGAATCTAAGAAAAGCTTTTTGGTTTAGCACGGGTGGATCAACATCTATTTGTTCCTCTAGGTAGGCCTTTTCTAAATCATCTACCATTGGATTATGTAAATCCATGATTTTATAATTTTTACGTAGGCTCTGCTCGTCAAATACTATACGAGAATAGATAAGATGTTCCTTGTGTTTTTCTGCTGCTATTTCAAAGATATCATCTAATGTTAATTTACGTTCATTTAATTCAGGGAATAATTTACGTAATTTTTTCTCCCCTAAACCTTTTATACCAGGGATTTTATCTGAAGCATCACCCATTAGGACTTTATATAAAATAAAATTCTCAGGTAATACTTGAAATTTTTCTATTACAGTTTCAGGTGTGTAAAAATCCTTTTCAATAGGACGATACACACAAATTTTATTACTTGTTAATTGAATAAAATCTTTATCACTTGATACAATAAACGCTCGAGAGTTGTCATGAGTATTGGTGATAGTCGTCGCTAAATGCGCGATTATATCGTCGGCCTCTACTTTGTCGAGCGCTATGGTTTTTACAGGGAGACACTTCAAATAATCGATTAACCTTACTATTTGATCTAATTTAGCATCATGTTCATCTCCTACATCTTCAAATATTTCCCAGTTAGTAATACGAGACTGATGACGGCCTGCCTTATATTCTGAGAGGATATTTTTACGATTCATTGATGAATTCTCTCCATCAAAGATAACATACATTGCTGTTGGCTGAATAGCATTTATTAGAGTCCCCAATGAACGAACAAATCCTCCTAACCCTCCTACATGAACGCCGTGCTCATTTACAATGTTAAGCATTGCGAAGTTTCTAAAAAATAGATTTAGACCGTCAATAAATAAAACTCTTTCATGTTGCGAGGAGGGTGTCTCCGGCTCCTTATCCATGTTATTGAGGAGCTCTAATAAATCCTTATTTGCCATAATTTAACTTGGTTCTTGTTCTGTGAAAACTTGTGGTAAGGGTTCCTCGTAAACTTCCTCAATAATATCAAAATCACCACCACCCAGGATCTTACTCCATTCTGCGGTATGGTCATCTTTATACTTTTTAAGGTCCTTTTCAGTGTCCTCAATAAAACCATGGGGTGTCATAATAATTTTACCTCTAGTGGTAAGACCATTAATGTGGTTTTTATCAATTTGTAGATTAGTACGCTTAGCAAATTCAACTTGCTTCTTATCTTTAATCGCTTTGATTTTAGATGTTCCAGCATTAGCAATATTACCAAATGTAACTACAAACGTAGCATCAAACCACATAGCAAACCCACCTTTATTCATCAGCTTGGGTTTACCCATAGGTGATTCTGCTTTTGCTGTCCAAACTTTATTTATACAAACTAATGTGTTTGTATGTACAGAACTTTCTTTACGTGATAATGTAATCCTTTGATTAACACTATTACCAAATTGAGTTGACATAGCACCGGCATTCCACTCATTATTGTTCTTATTAGATCTAATAGATAGCTCACATGGAACTGAACCTATAGAATCCCAAAGGAACATTAAATCATATGGTAGGTTGCCTTTTTTCTGCTCATCTAGTAAGTCAAGAATAAAAGCGGCAACATCTTCAATAGTATGGATAGTTTCACGATCAGCGTAAATAAAATTACCTTGGTAATCTGTCAATTCACCTGTTTCTTTATCAAATACTTCTTCAATGTCTAAACCCATTTGCATAGCGTGTTCCCAGTTCCATTTCATTTCAGTAATAATGAATACTGGGAGAATACCTGTTTTTTGGGCACTAACAGCAGCCTCAATGAGTGCTGTAGTTTTACCTGTATCACTATGTCCTCTTAAAAGAACAATATGACCTGTAGGTATTCCAGGTACTGAAGTAACTTCTTGGAAGGCGTTACTTAGTGGGACCCACTGTTGGGGTTTAAACTTAACGTTCCCACTAAGACCTTTCTTATCCTTAAAGCCACTAAGATCAAACTTAGATTTTATCTCGGCAGACACTGCTGCTGTTAGAGATTTACTTGCTTTTCTAGCCATACTTAGAAGGGCAGATCATTACTATTACTGTCTTCGAATAAACTATCGAACTTGTCGAGTTTAGTTTTCTTTACGTTGTCAGTAGAAGTGTTAAGCGAGTAATTGGTTTGAGGAGTTGTTGAATCCTTTTCATCATCAATGATATCACCTTCTTGGGCAGCATCTTCTGGAGATAACCAAGACTCAAGGTTTGTTTTCATTTCATCGTAAGGAACTTGCTTAAATACTCCTTGTGGATCTACTTGATTACTTAACCAAGACTCTACTTTTGAAGCATCAGCATCTAATGATGTTTGCTTCATTGAAGGAGTAGCTATAGTACGATTGTACTTAGTACCTGTCATTTCTGGTCCTTCAGTAGTAAGCTTGATATCACGACCAGCAACTACATCAGTAAAATCACCTACTTCTTCATCCATTGCCATTGACAAAAATGATGAGTATAGCTCTTTACCGAACTGCCAAATCTTAACACCCTCATCTTCCATACCACGAACAATAACAGGGGCAAAATAACGAACTTTTGGTTCGAGCTTTTTAGCCAATTTCCAGTTCTCTGGTTGGTCGGTTTGACGGAGTTTTTTAGCGAACTCTACTAGTGGATCTTTTTCTTCAAAATTGATTGGAGAAATCATTACTGGTTTCCCAATACCATAATGGAAATACAATTCACTGAATGGTGTTGCTTTATTAAACTTAGAAGGAACAATACGAATCGTTTGTTTCCCTACTGATGGTTTCCAGAACAATGACTTACCATTGTTGGAATTGTTGGAGGTTGGTTTTTGCAGAGCCTCCAGGCGCTGCTTGATTACATCTAAATCCATGTTTATAACTTTTTATTAATGATTAAATATACGAAACTATTTGGTGGACTCCAAATTATAGTTCAATGATTTTGTGGATTTTTGTTTTTAGTTCTTTAAGCTCATTCTGTTGAGTTAAAAGGATTGTATTACGATAGTGTTGCCAGTCTACTCTAAAACGCGAATCTACAACACCTCCATTTAAACGTTTTATTAATTCGTTTAGGGCGTTAATAGTGTAAAGTGTATTACTATCTTTTTTACGGTGAACTAAAATTGTATTCTCTGGAATTGAGGATACATTATGTTGGTCAACATTATATGTAACAACATACTCGTCGTTACTTTTTATATGTAGTACAAACATTTTATTGTACATGATTGTGTACTGTGATTGCAGATCTTCTACTAATTGGTCTAGGTTTTCTAGGCTAGTAAAGGTGCAAAATAACTTATTATTCAAATCTATTTTATTTTGGGATGATGGTGTGTCTAACCCATAAATATAGTCGTAACTAGGCAAAATCGTAGTTGATTCCATTCTTTTCTTTTATTTGTAACTTTAATTTATAAAAAACCTTTTTAATCTGTTCTAGCACAGCTAATTCACTATCATCCACATCGAGTAAAAATGAATCATATGTGTAAAGAACCAATTTGGTATTCATACCTTTCAATAATGTGAATATACGAAATAATATCTCGATATTCAAGCTTGTCTCCATATTTTGTAAGATATAGTTGAATAACTTTTGAGGATTCATATCCTCTAAAACGTCATTTTTGTATTCGTAATGAGAGATAGGGCATGTGATAACGCCTTCTGTTTGAAAGGTTTCCCAGGTCGTACGTATATACTCACTTGTAGCCTTAAAAAACGGAAGATCTTTATAGTTATCAAATACCCCTCCGTATAATTGTTTAAATGTTAATTCCTTTGCTTTCGCATAATCCACTTTATACATCTCGGCAAATGACTTGTGAATGTCTTTATCACCAAATTCGTAATCCACAAGCATGGCAGCCAAAGTGGGATGGTAAGCACCAATATCAAACTCCACAAACCTGTTATTACGTGGAATAAAACTTTTTCGGGACCCGTCCTTATGAGAAAGTGCCGCGTAATTAACTCCGCCAAACTTGTTAGAAGGTCTAGTCGTAAGCGTTTTATAGTTGTAAGCAGTGTAGACATATTCGTCTTCAACTGGGTGGAAATGTTTTTCAAATTCATTCTTATCAATTTTTATGCCATTACGCTCTATAGCGTTAAACACCAACGCAGCCCGGTCATTATAGAACGGGTTTACCGCGGTATTAACACGGTGCTCCAAATCATCATATACTTGCTCGCAAACCTCATAATGCTTGGTAATTGGCACGAGTTGGTTTACCGTTAATAGATCCGGAAATCTCCTATATAATGTAGAATGAGCGGTAGTTTGTGGAAGTATATACGGAGGAGATCCCAATGTTATATCTACGAGCTGTTTTAATATCGTGTAATGTAGAAACTCTTTCTTGTCTCTAACATATATCGTCTCTAACCCCTTTAACCATAAGTAAATCTCATCTTCAAATATGTTTTCACATTCGGGATGAGATGTAGGTAGAATATACCCCTTATGACCTTGGATAGGTCTTACATAAAAGCCAATAATAGAGTTTTGTGAGGGATGTTGGTATGGGTTATTTGATATAACTTCTACAAACGCTTCTTTAAAACCACTATTCTTTAAAACCTCAAATTGTTTATTATTTTCTATTAACCAAAACATGGATGTGAATATACAACCTTTTTTTTACATTATCACTCTTGATAGAATTGTAGATAATTAAATCTTAAGAATCCTCCTAGACCATCAATCTGTAAATTTTTCTCTACAAATCCAATTTGTTTTGCGTTTATTTGTCTAACATTTTCCTTTTCTCCACTTATAACCCATTGTAATTCAAAGTTTAAATACAAAGCACTATCTACAGATAATAAATAGTTAGTTGCAGAGGTTTCAGTGTAAATATTTTGGTTTGACTTTTTAGCAAAATACCTAGTAAATTCACCATTTTCCTTATCATCCTGAGTTAGGATTGGGAAGTATGATATTGGGGAATAGGGGGGGTTGTTTTTAGTTTTACCACTTAAAATGCTGTATGCTAAGTTTGGTGCATTAAATCTAGGATCTTGGTATACATCATTACCAGGTAGATTAACATTTGCTGTTGTATTTAATTCGGATGTCGGGGTTAAAAGGACATTACGACCATCATTAGGTTCTTTACCAGAGTAAGACCTCCCGTCAGAAGTTTTAAAATAAGGACCTACATATAAAGATTTAGTTTCAGATATAGCTAAATCATTATTACTAAAAAATCCAGTTTGTATTTGGGATTTTGGAAAATACATTTTATATGTTTAAGGTTATAGGAGTAAGCCCTCCGTATTTTTCTAATCGTTTTAAGGTATCTTTAGCTTCTTCTAAAGTAGTAATTCTACCATCACGTGATGATGCGCTATCAGCATATGCTATGTGGAAATGCTTTCCTGATGTAGCTGCTGTTTTATAACCATATTCATTTAAAAATCCTAATTTAGGTGTACCTAAAAATATGGCGTATAATACGTTGCTAACTTGTTTTGGGTTTGCTCCACCTATTACTATAAAATCTACCCCACCACCAGTAAGATGGTTTGAATTATAGTATTGATTTTTAGTTGCTTTTTGCATTTTATAATCTTGATGGTATTTATCATTACCAGCAGTGATTTCAAGTCTAACTCCAGGTAATTTTTGCTTTAAAGTTGAAAGTACTAATCCTGCCGTTTTAGCCATATTTTCTGTTATGTCCCCACCTGTGGATAATTCACCATATTTATATCCTTCTTTTTTTCTTTCAACAACACCATCTAAATTAGCTATAAGTACTCTTAATCTATCAGCATTAGGGGTAGGGCCTGTAAAACCTGTAAGGTTTGCAGTGTCTAAAGAGTTTTTTAGATCCCCATCTTCTCTTTTATTCCCCAGAATATAATCAAAATTTTGGGAACCTGGTAATTTTGGGACTGCTATAGTTTCTAATTTAGTATACCATTTATTATTTTGGATTTCATGTGAAACACCTTTAATAATCCAAATTAATGTTTGAGGGTAATAATCAGGTAAAAATCTAGTATCAACTTCTAACTTATCATATATTCTTATACCTGAAATTCCTTCTAAAGTAACTGATATATTAATTGGGATCATCCCTATTTGGTTAGTACCTAAAGTTGATTTATCCGCTTTTACTTGTATTTTATTAAAATTTTCGTTTTCTAATTTAATAATTTCTTGAAGCCAATTTTTTTGAAGTTTTACAAATGAAGAAAACCTTTTAGTATCAAAATGTTCAAACCAAAGAACATTATCTGAAGTGTTTGAATTTGCTGCAGATGTAAATGTTGTATTTGTAATAGATGTGATATTAGCTTCAGAATAACCTAACCAGAGATATTTTAATTGTTGTGTTAATTTATTTATCCTATCTTGTGTAGTTGGGGTTGTTGTACCATTATTTTTTCTTAGAGAGTCTATTTTTTCGGGAAAAAATCTATCTTTTAATCCTGAGTTCCAAGCAGATAAACCAGTAGCATCAGATCCTACATTATTACTTTGTGCCTGTGCTCCAATTGTAACTTGAGTAGCAAAATCATTGGTTAATTCAGTTTTAATATTGAAATCAGTTACAAATGAACCTTGATTTCCCAAACTACCTGTAGGGTTTATCCCATAAAGATTAATAACAGAACCTTCAACATTTTGGGTTCCATAGATAGGACTTTGGTCATAAATCCTCATTATCCTATCATCTTCTAGTCTAATGGATAGTTTATTAACTCCACCTAAACAACTATTAGCAGTTTGGCATAGTTCATCTACAAAGTCATATAAACTAATAGTTCCTGTTTTTTCGTTTCTTAAACCTTTAATAGCATTTAAAAGATATTCATATTCAAAATAAATGTTCATTATCTTCCCATGTAAAGCAAAAGATTCTGTTGTATTATTAGGATTTTCTTGTGAAGAATATTGTTCTAATTTAGCATCTGGGTCATCAAAAATGTTGGGGGTATTTACGTCCCATTCCCAGTCCTCATCTTGAGTGCCATCTTTTTTAATTATTGGGTTATATTTTAACCCTTTTAAAAGTTCTTTAGTATAAGGTAATCCTGCTTTTACCATTACTTTAGAAGGGTCAGCTGACACATTTATACCTGAGTAGTAACAAATATTTTTATCAGTATCTGTATCTATATCTAAAATAGGTTCATTATTTCCTTCTGATGTGTATATTAGTAGTCTATCTTTAATAAAATCTAAAATATCCCCTAAACGAATATAAAAATATGGCTTTTCCGAACTAAATACAGCTGTACCACTAACAATTTTTCCTATTGAACTTTTAAGTCTATCATAATTTAAAGATTCGATTGTATCTAATGCGATTGATTCAGTTGTATTAGTTGTTGTAGCCGAAACTCCAAGGTTAGCCGAGGTTGTTTTTGAAGTGGTAACGTCTGGTAAAAGAAAAGTTTTATAATTTTGAAATTTAGATATATTAATTTCTTGTTCTGGGGCACTCCCATCAGGACCAAAAGAAGCGGCTATTACTATTGTTCTTTCCTCTTTACTTGGAGAAGCAGCTGTAGTTAAAAAGGAAGTTAATGCTGAGGTTTCATTAGGTGAAGGTTGTAGGGGACCTGTTACATTACCTACCGTTGATGTTCCTCCGTATTGCCCGTCAATATTTAAACTTTCAATTATATCACCTTGACTAATTAAAGATAAACTAATTTCATAATACCCTGCTGGGTTAAATTCCCAACTAAAGTTTTTTACTTTACCAAAAAACGCATCATAATTACCGTTAGATTTTTCCCTTCGTTCTTCAATTAATTGTAAGAATTGGGATGGATTATCACTAATAGATTTATTGCCATTGGTTCCTGATAAGAATACTGGAAGGAGGCTTGTTACACCTTCAGCATTAGGATTAGAAACATATTTACCACCATTATTAAAATAAATAGAATTTCCCCATTCCATAAACATAGTATAACCTATTCTACAATATAGACTATCAATGAGACTAAATTGTTTTTTGTTATTTGCTCTAATAGTTATTGATGCTTCTCTTAACGAACCCATATTACGGGATTTAATATTAAAAGAAGTTAAACCTGGCATAGCACTTAAACCGAAACTAGTTCCACCAAAACCATAGGCTGATTCATTTAAGAGGGAATCGGAGGTAGCTAAACCCGAACGATAATAGGGGTTTGAATATTCATTAGATGTAATAGTATCATTTTCATCTGCGTCATTGGTTTTAAAGTAAGCAGTACCACCAAATAATACTAAATTATTGGCTAATTGATTACCAAAATATTCCTTAGGTAAACCCAGTTGTTTAATTCTTTTTTCACCATCATTATGGATTTTTGTAACTTCCGTTTCAATATTTCGCAATGTTGTTTGAGTATTATCAAAAATGATAGATTTAGAGTTAGTTGGATTAAATGGTGCTACTGAAACTTCTCTTACTTCATTTTTGATTTCTCGGTATATGGTATTTTCAATATCAACTGAAGATGCTAATGCTAGATAAGCGGATTTACCATTTTCCCAAACAATATCTTCTTGGCTTTTTTGAATACTACCTAAACGTGTTTGCCTTTGAGATACTTGCTCGTCTACGTAAGGTTTAAAAGGTCCTCCTAGTAAATTAGTACCTTCGAAATTACTATCTGCCATAACTTATTCATTTATATTTAAAGCATTTAACACAAAAGCTAAATTATTGGGGATTCTAATTTGTACTCCTGATGGGGGATACATAGAACCAATATATTCTGGGTTTGCTGATGAGATTACCCACCAAAAACTAGGATCATTATAATACTGGTTAGCTAATAAATCATATCTGTCTTCATCAGTAGTAATAACATATAAATCATTGTTACTACGTGGGATTTCAACGTATCGATTAGCAGCGTAATAACGTCTGCCTTCTCGGTTTCTTTGAATTAATGTGTTGCTATATCTTCCCATAATTACCCTCTATCTAAAAGTTCTAATCTTGTAACTTCTGAATCAAAATCATCTAAAGGATTAATAAAATTAAATTGTCCATCAAATTCATCTTCTAACTCTTCCTCAATGTTTAAACTTTCAAATTCTAAATCTGGTAAAGGTTCCTGAGGATTTGGTATTACTATTGCATTAGGAACTCCTAAATCATATAGATTTTGATTTAGCTGTGATCCATTAGCTAATTGTATAAACTTTTGTTTTATATCTTGTTTACCAAATATACCATCGGGATTTGTAGTATCAAAAGGTGAACCTACGGTTTGTGGTAAGAATGTTTGAATTGGTTTGAATTGAACACTCACATTAATAATATGGGTTAATTCTTTTACTGCTGGGTCTCTGTACGTGTTACCACCTGCAGATGGTGTAGAAGAATCAGTTGAGGGAATGCCTATTTCCCATGGGGATTCACTAGGCATTGTATAGCTTAACGATGTAATTACTCCAGGTTGTTCAAAGAAATAACCACCAATGGTTAATTGATGAATATTACCTCTCATAAACCCGTTTGTGCTAAAATTAGGGGCTAATGTTGATTGGAGATAATTTAATTTTTGGTACATTATAGATAACTCAGGTTTTGATTGAGCTACTACTTGAAAACCAAAACTTACATCTCTACTAAATCCTTCATAATTAAAAAATTCTTCACCTCTACCCAAATATTTAAAGCTACTCCAATTAGCTCCCATGTTATCTGTTATAGCTCCATCAAAAAAAGCTGGAAAGTGAACAAATGTTTTTCTAAAAGGTTTATCTGGATTTATTACTGCAAATCTAAATTTAACAAAATCATTAACAACTGAGTTTTGTGAAGTAACATTTCCAGCATTATACATATACAATGCATTAATTTTGTTTACTACATTTGGCCTATTAGTAGTAGGGTCGATTGCTCCTCTAGTGTAGTTTTTTCTATTAAGAGCAGGGTTACCTGGGTTACCAGCGTTTACTCTGGTTTCAAAGTTTTTAGTAGTATAATTAGGAGCATTAGTTAAAGTACCATTGTTTACAGCTTGGATATGTTGTAAAGTACCTATTGTTTTAGGAGTAATAGCTTTTCTAAAATCTCTTACTTTGTTAGTTATTCTAAATGAACTGTTACTTAGAGTAGACAATTCTTTATTAGTAAGAGTACCTCCTCCTCTACCAAAAAATGCTGAGGGATTACCTGTAAATGCGGGGTTGTTAATACCCGTTCTAGTACCGTCTTTAGCAAAAGAGATAATAGTATTAACAGAAGCAACATCTGCACCAGCATTAGGTCCTCCTAAATAAGTAAATAGAGGACCGAAAGTTTGTTTTTTTATAAATTTATTATCTAGACTTAAAAGTCTTGAATTATTAATTAATAGGGGATTTGATCTATTAACTAAATTAGTATATTGAGGTCTACTAAAAAAGGCATTATTTCCTGTTGGGTCTATACCTTGTTTATTAGGATGACCTCCTATAAGATTTCCTGTAGGGCCTGCTGCTAATAATGCAGATAATGGAGTATACACCCCATCATTTAATCTTGCTTTGTTAAGTGCTCTTACAGAAGTTGGGTACCCAGCAAAAATATTTACCCCTGTCATTGATAACAAATTTTGTTTAGCAATGAATTGTATACCATTTGGGGTTTTAAGATCTTTAAACATTTTACCCAATCTTATATCGTCCGTAGTAGCATCTACAAAGGCACTTGCCCCACCTCTAAGGATAAAATCACTACCATTTCCTATAGCAAAACGATTGGGTGTAGGAGCTAAAAAATCAGCTCCTATTGGTGTTGTTATATAAGGTTGATCACTCCAAGCACCATTTGGCCTATCACCTGGGACATCAGGGGAACCAAATCTTAATGATCTGAGGTCAGTTTTTAGGTCTACTAACGGCATTTAATTATTTTGGGAGGTTATCTGTGTACTTAGCAGGAGTTAAACCGTCTAAATCTAATATAGAGGGTTGTGGTTTATTCAATATAATAGGGGTACCATTAAGTGAATATTCATCATGAAGAGGTGATAAATCACTTGCCCCAGGCATATTAGCAGGGGTAGCTCCGTTAAATGAAGTTAAATTTGAACCGTTTTTTGTTAATTGATCTAATAATCCCATAATATTGTGTTTTGTTATAAATATTAAATTTTATAGTTTACTATAGCTTAATGATTCAGCATACCCAACTTTCGATGAATCCATATAAACATTTGAGTCTTTCTTTGCTATTTGTTCTAGTACTGAAAGCATTTTAGAATCTGAACCTCCACTACTATTGATGTTTGGAGATACTGCTAAATTATCACCTTTAGCTGTTATAGCCATCTTACCATATGAATCAGTAATAGTAAAGGGACCACGAGATGAATCTGCGATACCATCTTCTACTGATTGTGCTCCTGCTACTAATCCTCCTAAAGCAGCAGCACCTGCTATAGCTATAGGTAAACCAAAAGGACCAGCCATAAAAGAACCTTTAAATATCTCAGCATAAGCAGTTACTAAACTTGTTACAGCTAGAGCACCTTGTATTCCCACTAACACAGCCATAACACCTGCTAGAGCTCCTAATAATATCTTAGATTTAGCTAAATAGCCTACTAAAGAAGCAAAACCATCAATAATAGGTGAAAATATAGTTCCTATATCACCAATAACACCCTTAACTTTAACTAATGAGGCTTCAAATTTGTCTGTAGCTGACATCGCTAACATAGATTGGTATGCTGTTTCACCATACGCTTCTGTAAATCCTTCTGCCCCTAAATTTAGTAATTCTTGTTGGTAAACCATGTTACCTAAATCCTCACGAGACATCCCTAAAGCTGCTGCTGCTGCTTCTTGTTGAATTCTATTACCTGTAGCAAATGCCTCAGTAATTCCAGTATTATTTGCTATCTCTTCTGAAAGTCCAGCTAAGTCATTATCTAATGCTAATTGTCGAGCTTTGGTGAGGTTTATTTCCTTACCAGTTAACATCTGGAATTTTAGTTCATTTTCAATAGATGATTCAAAATCTAATAATGAACCTGCTATGGCATCAACTTGTGATAAACTTAAACCTAATGCTCGTGCTTCAGTAGCTGCTTCAGCTAGTATCTCAGGTGACATGCCTAATGACACTACTATGGCTTTAGATGCGGTTGCTATGTCGTTTAACACTGCTTTAGCACTAATGGCGACGCCGTTTTGTTGATTAAGAGCCGACACAGTAGCCACGGTATTTTCCAACACCCCTTCTGTATCCGTACTTTGTGTTCTTGCTAAAAGGGCTAATTGAGTTGCTTCTGCTGTTCCTAAACCTAGTTGTTTAGTTAAAGCCGTCATTGTAACTAATGTATCACCCCCAAAATCAGAAACTATACCAGTTTGGGTTGCTAAATCAGTAAATGCTTTGTTAAGGAGTTCTGAAGTTACATATAATTTATCGGAAGTAGCTGATGTTATAGCTAAACTATTTTGTAAGTCATAAGCCGCTTCATAACTAATTCCTAAGTTTTTCTGAAGGTTGTTTATGTTATCACTACCTGCTAAAGCTGCATTAGCTAAGGCTAACATAGCAGTTTCACCTGCTAAGGATAATTTTTGAGTAGTATCTAAGCCCCCATTTAGTAATTTAGTTGCTAAACCTGATTTATCTAAAGTTATTAAATATTCTTTAGCATTTTCAAGGATATTTCCTGTAATACCTCTGTTAGCAATTTGAGTAGTATTTATCTCATTAAGAGTTGATAAAGATGATTCTTGAGCCCCTAAACTTTCTTCTAATAAAAGAACTTCTTCAGCATTAAACGCTACTCCTGCTCTTTTAAGACCTTCTATTTTTCTTAAAATAGTATCTCGTTCTTTTTGAACTTTAGTTAATTCCTTTTCAATTTCTTTAGAAGCGTCTTGACCTTTAAGGATTTTTTGTCTAATTTTCTCTTGTTCATCAAGGCTTTTATTAGATCTATTTATAGCACTTCCTAAATCTCTTTGAAAACTTTTTGCTACTTTTTGAGTAGTTTCATTTAGGGCCTCCATTTGAAAACCAATTCCTTCTTTTAATTGTTCTCCAATACCTTTAAGTTCACCATCTAGAGCAATAAGTTCCTCTCTTGCTTCTTTTATATCGTCTTTTAGGGCCATAGTGCATTCATATGGTAATAAATATTAACTGTAGTTAGTTTTTTTAAAGGCATTTGGATTTTTTATTGTACCATCTTCACTAATAAGGGTTTGGACATTAGGGTTGGATGATTCTTTAGACTTTTTAGACATTTCTGATTGTTTGTCGTAGTGATCTTTAATTTTAGCATAAGTAAATTTACGTAACCATAAAGGCATATCGTAAACTACAGGCCAAGAATACCCTCCTTGTCCATAAAAACAAATTTCATGGATTTGAGTTAAAAAATTTAACCTATACTGTTTAGCCGAGGTTGGCGTCAGGCCAAAAAAAGTTAATCCCAATTGGGAGAGAGATTGATTTGTTTGAAGTAGAGGGAAAAAAAGTTAAATCCACGTCTGGTTGAATTTTTAAAATATATTCTCTAAATGCCCTAGCGTCTCGAGCTAGGAAGGCTTGATCAATAAATTCTCTAATCATTTTAATTTCCGGATCACCATTAATAGATGTGATCATATATTTTAAACGAGTAGTTAACTCAGGAGATTCATCTTTTTTTAATTTTTTTAGTCCTTCTAACTCCCTGTTAATTTTAACTTCATCACCCTGAGTTAAAAATTTAAATGTAATAGTATTGTCTGAAGTAGGGAGTTTAAAAGAAAATTCGTTTTGACCCTTAATATATAAAGATTCATCTAGAGGTCTATTGTCAATTTCGGATAAGTCAACAGTTTCTTCTACACCATTATACTGGAATTTATATTCAGCTCCATATCCTAAGATACGAGCAGCGATCATTACAGCATTTTTATCACCAATAACTAAATCGTTATAATCAAACTTAGTTATAATTAATGATTTTAATAGTTTATCTAATACAGTGCCGTTTTGAATGTAGTTTTGATTAGTAAGGATATCTTCTTCCTTAGCAGTCATATACTTAATTTCAATAGTACCGTTTGATAGTGGGTGACCTTCAGGATATAGTAGACCTTTTGAAGGTAATTCGATTGTTTCTGTTGGTAAGTTAAAACTCATATCTTATTTTATAACGTTTATCGTGTATACATATGAATATAAAAAAGAGCCTGACCTAAGCCAAGCTCTATTTATAAAAATATTGATTTTTTTCTAGAAGTTCAAGATACAGTAATCTGGTTGAACTGTCATTGTCAAGTTAATAGCTTGATTTTCAGTATCCCAACCATACTCACCAAAACCTGCTTCAGTAATCATAGCACCTTTGATTATCCATTCTGATACTATGTCACCTACTGGACCTAATACGTTAAATGTTAAATCTTTCTTGTAGAAATCTGAATAACCATCTCTACCAGTAACTGATTCGTGGTGTAAACGTACCCACTCCATTACGGATTGAGCGCCTGAAGGAGTAATTGGATCAAATAACGTGAATGTAATTGGTCCCCAGGTTGATTTACCTTTAACAAAACGTTGAACGTTAATGTGGTTTAAAGCCACTGTACCTTGACTTAAAGTTACAGCACCTACGCCTTTTACGGTGTAAGCGGGGAAACCATCAATATACATGATGAACCTGTTTGCTTGTTTGGGCTCAAACGCTGTAAAGAAAATTTCATTTGGATCTAATACTGCCATTGTTATTTATTTTATTCTATTATAAATATTCGTTATCTAAACTCTTACGCTGGGAAAGTTGCTCCCGTAGGTAATACATTAAAGTCTAGGTAAATGAATTCTGCTGTTCTAGTAGGTTGTAAGTAAATAGCACCTATTAATTGGTTTCTATCGATTACATCTGGAGTGTTATTGCTATCATCCATTACTACTTTAAACGCGTATAAACCTTGTCTTTGTTGGACTGTTTCCAAATATGGGTTTACTGCAGCTAAGAAGTTATTTCTTGTTGCTGCTGTATTTTGTTCAAATACTAAAGTTTGACCAATTTGGCTAATGTAAGATTTAAGAGCAATTAATAATCTTCTAACATTTACTCTGTCTAAAGCACTTGCTTGACGTTGTAGTGTTTTCTGACCATATACTACTGTTCCTGTTCCAGGGAATGAAGCTATTGGGTTAACATTTGCTTCGTATAAAGTATCTCTATTTGCTTGAGACAACTTTCTTTCCGGGCGAATTACGTTGGTTAATCCCCCTCTGTTGATACCCGCTGGGGCAAACCATGGCTCGCTTACATTGTCGTTAAATGCGTAAACTCCCCCGATCATTGTTGACGCTGGGATCCAAACATTTTTACCGGAATCAGGTTCGAATGTCTGTAACCAAGGCCAGTATACAGCTGCGTATGAAGTATTCCTAGCATTAGCTTGACCTGTTGTAGTAGCAATGGTTGAACCATATAGTACAGGATCTAAAATATAAAGGCTATCTCCTCTACCTTGAGTATTATTAATTGCTGTTGTTGTTTGAGAAGCGTGAACTTTGTCTATCAAACCTGGGGTAAGTAGTGCATTGAATCTATAATCATCTTGATTAGATAATAGACTTAACATATTATTATAATCAGTACTAACCAAACCCTGAGTTACAGCTGAAGCACCAGTACCTGCTTTTTCGTAGTAATTACCACCTCCAGCTATAGTAGCATTAATGAGACTACCTACACCTGCTTGGAAAGCACCACCTATAGAACCTGACCCTAATGCTGGGATAGAACCTGTAAATTGCTCTTGAGCATTTCCAGCATTATCTAAATAATTTGGGGTTGGTTGATTTACTTTTTTAACTCTTACGTATCTAGAACCGTTTGCATATGAACCTGATACTTCTAAGTAATTTTCAGCTTCGTTGTAATTAAATTTAGTATCACCAATTACAGCTGAAATGAAATTTGGTTGATTTGGATCTAAAGATAAGTTATTAAATTGTTCTAAGACAACTGGGTTGTTTGTTGTATCATTTCCTCTTCTAATTACTAATGAAAAAGTTCCTGATGCTTCATTACGACCCACTACTTGCCATCTAACATTATCGGATGAACCTGAAACTAATGAGCCAGATACCATTGAACCTGTATTGTTCCAAATTTCACCTTTATCAATGGCTTCTAATTCAAATGAAGAACTCGCAAATGGATTACCATCAACAATTGAAGCAGTTGCATACGCCCAAGAGCTTGAACCTGATACTACTCTACTTACTAGTAAAGTATTACCTCCGTTATTGAAATAATTATAAGCAGCAATAGAAGTAAAGTAACTAAATACTTCACTACCGCTGTCAAAAGTAGTTCCAAATCTGTTTTGATAATCACTGTATGATGTAACAATTGTAGGTATTTCTACTGGACCTTTAACTGCAGGACCTACGATTGCAGCACCTACTTGTACGGGTTGTTGAGTAATAAATGACTGGTCATTCTCTCTTGCTAATACACCGGGTGATATTAAAGTTTCTGCCATTGTGTTGTAATTATTATTTTGTTATAAATATTCAAGAGAGGATCAAAAATTAATTCGATTTCGTGAATTCTCCTGTTTCTATGTTAATAGATCCGTCTCCATATTTTTGTTGAAGATCTTCTCCTAATTTATTCCCTTTATTGTTAATATCTTTAATAGCATTTTTTAAATCTTCTTTTTGTGAATTAAGAGATAAAATTTGATATTCGATTTGACCTAATTGGGATACAATTTCTTGTTCTGTTTGTTGGATGTCCTTAATAATTTGAATTTCTTCTTTGCTTAACGAAACTTTTTCCATGGTTATAAATATTATGTTATTTTTTACTATTTAAAATTTGTTTAACTTGTTTAAAAACTTGAGTTGGTGAGACGGATTTCATACACGTATGCTGTTTATCTGTTCCTTTCCATATAGGACACCAATCCCAATCCCCAGCATCAAATTTAAAATTTGGATTAACCCAACAAGAATTACAAACACTTTCCTCACGTATACGAGTAACTTTAGTTTGGAATTCATGTTCTTTAGAGGTAAAACCATTCATCATTACTGTTTTTTTACCTAACCCCCAATTAAACCAAGATAATCCGGAGCTTAAACCTATAAATAAATCAGCATTAAGTAAATAATTAGCTAAAACATCAAAAGGTTTATTGTAAACATTAATCGTACCTGGGATTTTAAGTGGGTTTTTAGTTAAAGTTATTACTGTATATCCTTGTTGATTTAGTAATTTAGCTAAAACGTTCCAATTTTGTCTAGGCCACTCTTTACACCCTGCTGTTGATTCTGGTCCTATAACTACGTATTTAGACTTAATTGGGGTTGCATTTTTATTAAATACTAACCCATGATTTAATTCTTTAAATTCTAAACCTAAAATATCAGCAGCAGTTTGTTGTAATGGGTATAAATTAACTTGGTTAGGGTGTTTATTAAAATCTTTCCAAAAACCCTCATCATCTTTAAACCATCCAATTCTATACATAGCGTGGCAAGGTTCAAAATCCCCAGGGGTAATAAATTTAATATCTTTATAAGCATCAACGCCCTCAAACCATGAGTTATGGTGGGTAGATAAAAGGACTTGACAATTATGCTTTTTAGCAAATTCAACAGCATATGGAGTCCATGCTATAGTGTCTCCTATTGAATTTGAATCTAAACCTATTAAAACCTTTTTATCTTTTAAACTAAATTTATTTACTATCTCTCCATTAACTTTTATAATCCAAGGAATATAATATTTTTTGTTACACGTGGTCCACATTCCATTAGTAATTTTATCACTAAATACTACTTCATTAGTATCCCCGTTAATAAATTCTATTGTATATTCTTCAGGGTTGTCCCCTAAAATTTCTACTTTAGGACCCTCTAAATACGAAACATTAATAGTATTAGGTTTAATAGCAGGGGCTACATAATTATCCATAAATTCTTTAATAGTATTACTACCAATTTGAGCTACATTTTTCCAATTAAAATCACGATGAATCAACTTTGCTTCTTCTATAGCACGTTTTTTATAGTCAGTATAATTTTCAAATGCATCACGCATTACGATAGCTAAATCTTCGAAATCGGGTTCTGGGTAATTTCCTGGAAGATCACTCATAGTATAGCGACCATAATCATTAGATGTTGCAGGTTTTTCGCCTAATATTTTTACTGGTAGACCCTTACCTGATGCAAATTGCATTTGAGCTGAATCCGCTGAGTATATAGATGGGGTACCACAAGCCATGGCTTCAATTAAAGGTAAATTCCAACCTTCACTACGAGCACAAGACAAAAATACATGACCATTTTTTAAATACGTAATATAATCTTCTCTTGATGGAAAATGTTTAATTTTTAAACGTTCGTCCGTAAAACCATAATGTTTTAGTCTTTCTTCAGTTGTTTCAAAACTATCCATATCTTTGCCCCACATATTATCAATAGATAAAATTAAATCTACGGGTTCTTCGGGTTTAAATTCTTTTAAGAAAGTTTTAATAATTTCTTTTGTAGATTTTCTATAATCCCACCTTCCAAAGTGAATAAATTTAAAACGACCATCTACATAGTCTAATGTAGTTTGAGGATCTTCAGGAAAAAATGTTTCTGTATCTACCCCCTCAGGGACTACTTTTACTTTATCAGGATCAGCACCTTGTTCAATAGTACAATCTGCCTGCCATTGTGATGGGACCCAGATTTGATCAAATTCTAATAATTTATTAAAAAATGCTTCCGGTTGTTTCGTAGATTCCCAAACATTATAAGCTATTTTAGGTCCTTTATAATTGTGAAAAAAATAATGATGGTTAGTTTCCATCAAAATTAAATTTACATTATGGTTAAAATTTTCTCCATTATTAGGGTATATTTCACCATCAACCATATCACCCTCTGAGGTGTAGTATGTTTGTTGGTGGAGTATATTTTTATCTATATCAAGGAGGTAAGATTCCCCATTATGTGGTTCTTTATTCATACCTTCCCAACTACTACCTACAGTAAAGTTACGAAATTTTAATGGGTGGTGGTTAGATAGACCCCTAAAAAAATCACGTGTATGGTTGTTATAACCTGTTGTTCCTATATAAGGACCATGTCCAAAAATTTTTGGTTCTTTCATTTATTATCTCATTATATGACACCCACAATCTATACCTCGAGAACCATCAAATCCATGATACATAGGTGATAATGGGATATTTAAATTTTTAATGTGTTGTAGTACTAAAGTTTCATTTATAAAAATATCATCATTATTATCTCGATATTCTGGGTTGTGAAATATATTAAAAAGCATTTCAGGGAACACGCTACAATATTGTTTTACTAATTCTGGTTTACCTATTGCTAACTGGTCGTTGATTTGCCAATCCATATTCCAATGTGGGGCGTATTCCCAAAAATGTAATCTATCAGGATCTAATTGTGTAATATTTGTTAATAAATCACAGTTATTCGCAGCATAGTGTGTAAATAGTAAATCATAGCGAGTTTTAAATACTAAATCGTATTTTATACCTGATTCCTCACATAACTGAAATGACCTGTATGTAGACATCCACATACCCATTTGGGAGTTTAGTCGTTGGTTATTAGGACCTTTTAAACCCGAAGCATCGAATTGGATTGATGGTTCAAATAAAAAGCCTTTAGGTTGATACCAATCAAGTAAATTTTGATATAAATCATCATTAACTTCATAGGTTTTTTGCACCTTGCCTTCATTAAAAAAATCATATTTCTTGAATTCGGTATCTTTCCAAGCGTGTAAATAAACATCTATATCATACTTATCTAGAAACCATTTTTTTAATTCTTGATAGCCTTCTCTATGTCTACGTGGTTGACCACTAATTAATAATGCTATTTTCATTATTTAAAATGACCACCACCTAACCATAATACAAATGATTTTCTAGTACCCTCGGTTACAGGTGTAACACGATGCATCAGATAAGATGGGAAAATTACAACATTACCTTTACCACGTGGAGCAGTATAAGGTGCTTGACCACCAGGCCAGATCTGTAGATCTCCACCTTCATATTCGGTAGAATCTGAAAGTTGTACTGTAACTGATATTTTACGAAATTTCATATGTCCTTCAGTACCAATATCCATATGCCAATCATAATGACCTTTATTAGTACCATAATACTCAGTGTACTGGATATTTTCTGGCATATTGTGGATATCAAAATGGAACATCTCATCATTAGCAGTTTTGGCTAACATACCAATTTTGTCGTAGATCCACTTAGTCTCTTCACTAAATGGAACCCATTTAATCGTAGAATTACGTGATTCTAAACCCTCACCATCAGCTTGATTACCGGTTTCTGTTACACCAGCTTGTGATGGAATTTCTTGTACTTGTTGTTCGAGGGTTTTTAGTTCTTCGGCTGTAAAACCTTCCTCAAACCAATAATAATTGCTTTGATTAACATATTTGTCAAAGTCTAGTGGAAATGAATAAAGTGTGTTCATGTTTTTAATTGTTTGCTGTAAATGATACTAATATATAACGTGTTCCTGTTTCTACTGGTCTACCCCCGTGTAAATGAGTTATATTTCCCGGGTGTGCCATAGCATACCCAGTTTTACGTGGTTGGACTGTAGTTTTGTATTTTGGTAGGAATGTACCCCCACCTTTAAATTCATTATTTAATCTTACATTTAATGTAATGGCAGAGCTGTCGTGATGCAAGTCTAAACTACCTTGATTTTTGGTATTATACTTAGCTATAAAATTTTCGCTCGTTAACGTTTTCCAAGGTTCACCTGTAAGTTCCCAAAATTGTATCCATATAGGATATACAAATTGTTCTAATACTCTTTGATAAATATCTTGCATTCCTAAACTTTCCATAGTTTGGTCTGTTGTAGGGTAAAACTCATGTCTATCCGTAACCCATTCTTTATCTTCTGCTAAACTTATAACTTCTTTACAAAATTCTTCTGTAAATAAAGGGAATTCTATGACATTAGGTGCTATTTCATCTATCATTAACCTACTTTGACCCTTAAGTAAAAATGGGTTAATATATTTTTGACACCATATTTCCCAATTGGAGCTATCTCTAACTCCGGGTGGCTTTCCCAGCAAGTCCCCAAAGGATGGTTGGGTTGGTTTAATATAAAATGTTGATCCTGGGCTATCTTTTTGTATATAGTGGTCTCGAATAGGGGCTGCTGCTTTTAATCGAGTTTTACCCTCATATTCTTGAAGGATATCCTGACGATGGGTCATACCAAAAGTAAGAGTAAGAAATTCATCAAAAGCAAACATTTCTTTCTTGTATTGCTCCATATACTCTTCTACTAAAATTTGTACACCCCTTTTAGATAAGATATATGCGTGAGAATTATATGTGTAATCGGGTTCAACCCAACCTTTAACATCTTTAATTGGTTTTTCTAGTGCTGCCTCTAAAGCATTACGTCCTAAATAAATAAGGTCATAACCTTTTTTAAACAATTTATCAATTTGTTTCCAATCTACAGGCATTTCTTCGTGAAAATCCTCTTCTAAAATTAGTGTTACTTCTAATCCTCTACGATATGAATCTACCCAAGCATCTACATGAGATAAGCCACAACCTAATTCACCTTCCATTACATCACGTTTCCACCAAGGATTACTACCTTCAATATTCCAACGTGGGTGTTTATCTACACCAAATTTATCCCAATCTTCTTGCTCCATTTTACGAGCATCGAACCCAGGTTTAATCCAATAAGGGGTTTTGGATGGTAAGTGTAAGTTTTCGCATTTTTCTCTAATTTCGGCTGTCTCATTTAGAGCTAAAACATAAAATGTTTCTAATTTCATACTTGTATTTGTTAGTAATGGGACCCAGTGGTTATTTACTCTGGATTTCCAACTACATTGATTTAGGTATTGATTTACTTCTTCCCAATCTAGGAATTCGTCCTTATTTAGGGTATTAAAATTGTTTAATGTTTCCTTTAATCCTCCCCATTCCCAAGTAATAGGTTGAACCCCATGACCTAACATTTCTAAAGCCGTAATACAAAAGGTTTCCTGATATGATGAAGGATAATACCAATAAGTACTTTGGGCCATTAGTTTATATAGCTCATGTTGCGGTAATGTACCAAGGAATTCTACGTTATCCAAGTTATCTACTAAATCTCTGTAATAAAGATTAAAATATTCTAAACCATATTGAGGAGTAGATATTTTTAATTCCGCAAGGGGATTTTTGAATAAAATACTATCCCATTCTGTTAGTATTTGACTTAAACCTCGTTCAGCGTGTGAAGTATAAATGTATTGATTTGGGTTTTTATCTCCTATCTGGAATTTAGAAGTATCTACTCCATTACCTATAACTTGAATTTTATCTTTGGTTTCTGGGAATTGTTCTATAAATATGTTTTTATGCCATTCTGTTAAGCAAATTATAGATTTTAATTTAGAATCTAATAAAAGTTCACGATGGTTGGCAATATCTTGGCCATTCCACCACGTATAATATTCGGTATTATGCACCCAAAGTATTGAGTCGGTATAATCGATACCCTCAAATTCTTTAATGTAATGAATGTACGAAACCCCAATAATAGTATCTACAGATTTTACTTCATTTTTAAAGTCTTGTGTAGGTCTATACATTATACCATCGTAATCTCCATAAACCACTCCACCAACGACCCAAATATCCCAAATTGGATTTTGGGATTTAAGGGTTTTAGCTAAATTTATAATACATTGTTCTGTACCTCCTAAACCAGTTTCATCTATAGTTTCAGGTGAGTAGGGTGGGGAATAATACCCCGCATATATAACTAATTTCATAACAAATTTTTAATCTTTAATTATACTCACCATCGTGTTGTTCCTGTGTTTCCCAATCAGGCCAATTTGCATCTTGATTTCTCCAGAGTTTAAAATCTCCTGAATTATCCCAACTATTTACATAAGGGTAAACTGTAAAATCAACTGCTACTTCTATGAGGCATTGACTCCTATCTAATTTCCAAGCAACTCCTTGATCCAAAGAATTTTCATAATTTGGATATTCTGAGGCTTCTATTAAATAATATTTAGTATTCATAGTTTAAATTTTAGTATGCTGGAGTAGTACCTCCTATAATAGAAGCAGACCATTTAGCATTTTTAACAGTAGCTGAGGTATTTTGGTCAAAACTAGCTGCTTCCTCTATAGCATTTACCACACCCGTATTTCCACTTTCTTTAGCTGCTTTAATTACTCCACTAGCGTATAAGGCTCCTACTTCTGTTGAACTTAAGGATTTATCAAACCAAGTAAACTCATCCATGTCTATATGTGCATTTGCTGTACCTGTAACACCTGATGTGTTGGTACATAATGTCAAATTATCATAAGTCCCATTAGTACGGGTACCTGAATTTACAGTAACTGTAGTTAGTGAGGAACCATTCCAATATAATTTAAGTGCATTGCTAGCTACTGTTTCAGAAGCATCATAAGTACCTGCTAAGTGAGTAAAACCTGCAGCATTTGTATTACCCCTTTGGGCTGCTCTCCATCCTGAAGTAGTATTTGTTACACCTGTTATAGTACCATTACTTCCTCCACTATTTAAAGCATAATTACAATCAAAGTTTGTAGAATTAGTTCTAACTCTAAATATTAATCTATTAAAATTAGCAGCATAATTTAAAAATATTCTATTATTATTATTTGCTGAACCTACAGGGTCAACACAAAAATCCCAAAATGTCATATTATTTTTATCAACTTCATTATTTCTAACCCAGAAGCTAAAACTCCAATCATTTTGAACTAATCCTGTTTGGCCACTCCAAGCACCAGTTACATAATCATTAACACCATCATTACTATAATAACGATAGTTTTCATAAGCTGGATCCGCTTTTGTAAGATATCCATCAACAAATTCAAGATTCCAGGTATAACCAGCACCATCTTCAATAGTATCTATAACCGGGTTACCAGCAATTCCTGCTGGTGTAGCATTAGCTCCAGTAGCACCTATAGGACCTCTAGGACCTTCAGGACCTATTGGAGCAGCACTGCTATTTCGGGCAGGACCAATAGGACCTTGTGGTCCAATAGCACCAATAGCACCAGTGGGTCCTTTAAGACCAATAGGACCTATAGGACCATCAAAATCACGAGGTTGACCTTTTTGACCTTTAGCACCTTTATTACCTATTAAACCTTCTCTACCAATAGGGCCTGTGGCACCAATAGGGCCTTTGTTACCTATTGGACCTCTAGAACCTTTTGGTCCAATAGGACCTTCAGGACCTTTTGGACCTATTGCACCTGTATTACCTTTAGGACCAATTGGACCTCTAGGACCTATGAGACCCTCTGGGCCTCTAGCACCTTTAGGACCTATTAAACCCTCTGGACCTATAGCACCAATAGGGGCTGTTGCTCCGATAGGACCTCTAGGACCTTCAGGACCTTGTGGACCTTGAGCTCCAGTATTTCCTTTAGGACCTATTAAACCTTCAGGACCTGTAGCACCAATAGGTCCTATAGGACCTTGGTTACCACCAGGACCTCTAGGACCTATTAAACCCTCAGGACCTTGTGGTCCAATAGGACCTCTAGCACCTATAGCACCAATGGGACCTATAGGACCTTGATTACCACCAGGACCTATAGGACCTATTAAACCCTCAGGACCTTGTGGTCCAATAGGACCTCTAGCACCTATAGCACCAATGGGACCTATAGGACCTTGATTACCACCAGGACCTATAGGACCTATTAAACCTTCGGGACCTCTAGAACCTCTAGGACCTATAGCACCAATAGGAGCTGTTGGGCCTATAGGACCTTGATTACCATTTGGACCTCTAGCACCTATTAGACCTTCAGGACCTTGTGGACCTAGTGGACCTATAGCACCAATAGGAGCTGTTGGGCCTATAGGACCTTGATTACCATTTGGACCTCTGTTACCTATTAAACCTTCTGGTCCCTGTGGACCAATAGGACCAATAGCACCTATAGCACCTGTAGCACCTGTTATACCACGAGGACCTATAGGACCTTGGGGGCCTATTAAACCTTCTGGGCCTATATTACCTATAGGACCCCTAGGACCTGTTACAGCATTAGGACCTTTAGCACCTTGGTTACCAATTAAACCTTCAGGACCTTGAGGCCCAATAGCACCTGTTACACCTTTAGGACCAATTGGACCTGTTATAGCGATAGGACCCTTAGCACCTTGGTTACCAATTAAACCTTCGGGACCCTGTGGACCTCTAGGACCTGTTATACCTTTAGGACCAATTGGACCTATTACAGCTACTGGACCTCTATTACCTATTAAACCTTCAGGACCTTGTGGACCTATTGCACCTGTTACACCTTTAGGACCAATTGGACCTGTTATAGCGATAGGACCCTTAGCACCTTGGTTACCAATTAAACCTTCGGGACCTTGAGGCCCTCTAGAACCTTCTACTCCTTTAGGACCAATTGGACCTGTTATAGCTACGGGTCCTCTGTTACCTATTAAACCTTCAGGACCTTGTGGACCTATTGCACCTGTTACACCTTTAGGACCTATAGGACCAACTATAGCGTTAGGACCTTTGGCACCTATTAAACCTTCGGGACCAATAGGACCTATACTACCACCCGGACCTCTAGGACCGATTGGGCCTGTTATAGCTATGGGGCCTTTAGCACCTTGGTTACCAATTAAACCTTCAGGACCTTGAGGTCCTCTAGGACCTGTTATACCTTTAGGACCTATTGGGCCTGTTACAGCATTAGGACCTTTAGCACCTTGGTTACCAATTAAACCTTCAGGACCTTGTGGTCCAATTGCACCTGTTACACCTTTAGGACCAATAGGACCCGTTATAGCGATAGGGCCTTTAGCACCTATTAAACCTATTAAACCTTCAGGACCTTGTGGACCTATAGCGCCAGTAACGCCTTTAGGGCCAATTGGGCCTGTTATTGCGATAGGACCTTTAGCACCTATTAAACCTATTAAACCTTCAGGACCTTGTGGTCCAATTGCACCTGTTATACCTTTTGGACCTATAGCACCTATAACACCAATAGGACCTTTAGCACCTATTAAACCTTCTGGTCCTATTAAACCAATGGGGCCAATAGATCCTCCTGGACCTCTAGGACCGATTGGACCTATTGGTGAGTTAGGACCAATAGCACCACCTGGACCTCTAGGACCAATAGGACCATTATTTCCAATAGCACCAGTTACACCCTTAGGACCAATTGGACCTATTGGAGAATTAGGACCAATAGCACCTATTACACCTCTTGGTCCTATAGGACCTTGTGGTCCAATAATACCAGTTATACCTTTAGGACCAATTGGACCTATTGGGGAATTAGGACCAATAGCACCTATTACACCTCTTGGACCAATAGGACCTTGTGGTCCAATTACACCTGTTACTCCTTTAGGACCAATTGGACCTATTGGAGAATCAGGACCGATTGGACCTCTATTACCTATTAAACCTTCAGGACCTATATTACCAATAACACCTGTTATACCCTTAGGACCTATAGCGCCTATAACACCAATAGGACCTTTAGCACCTATTAAACCACCAGGGCCTATATTACCTATGTTCCCAATAGCACCTATAATACCTTTAGGGCCAATAGCACCTATTGGAGAATTACTACCTTTTTGTCCTTTATTTCCTATTAAACCCTCAGGTCCATTAGGACCAATTACACCACCTGGACCTCTAGGACCAATAGGACCTGCAGGTGAATTTGGGCCTTTATTACCAATTAAACCTTCTGGGCCTATTAAACCAATAGGACCGATAGCACCAGTTACACCTTTAGGACCAATTGGACCTGTTGGTGCGTTTGGACCAATTGGACCAATAGCACCTTGATTACCTGTAGCACCGGGTTGACCTTGTAAACTTACATTACCATTTGATCCCCCTACTATTAAACTTTTAGTCGTAGTATTAAAAACTATTTGACCTTCAGTTAATGTTCCTATACTGGTTGTAGGGAGGGTAGGTATTATAAATAACCCTGTGGAACCCCCCATTAGCATTGAATCGCTAGAGAATTGTAGAGCAATTACACCTGCTTGGGTATCAGACCATGTTAACAATGCGTTATCATAAACTAATTCCCAATTATACCCTACACCATCCTTACTAAAAGTTAATTCTCCAGTGGAGGGGATTATTTGAACATTGTCAGCCATTGATGATTATTTGTTTTATATAAATATAAATTATTTTACCTGCTATACCAAGTTTTAATTCTATATGGACTGTAAAGTTCCATTTGAGAATACAAAATCAAAATCTCCGTTTAAAGCAGTGATAGTAAAGTTTGTAGTAATACCTCCTGGGTTACCATCAGCACCTGTAGGACCCTGAGGACCTCGTGGACCAATATTACCTTGTGATCCTATAGGACCTAAAGGACCGATTGGACCTCGTGGACCAATTGGTGAACTTCCGGAAGGACCTCCAGGACCAATAGGACCTGTAGTACCATTTGTTCCTTGAGCACCTTCAGCACCTCCAGGACCAATAGGACCTTGTGGACCAATTGGACCAATAACAGATGCTCCAATTGGACCTATTCCACCTATATCTCCTGTTGGACCTATGGGACCAATAGCAGTTGAACCTGGACCAATAGGACCTTGAGCACCCGTTGGACCAATAGGACCTTGTGGACCAATAGGACCTTGTACACCAATAGCTCCACCTGGACCAATAGGACCTTGTGGACCAATAGGACCAATAGGTGAAATACCTATACTACCTTTAGGACCGATTGGACCAATTGAACCTCTAGGACCTTGTGCTCCTGTAGGGCCTATAGGACCTTGGGGACCAATAGGTGAGTTACCAATAGGACCAATAGCGCCGGTAGAACCTTTAGGACCAATTGGGCCTTGTATACCAATAGGACCTCTAGGACCTTGTGGGCCAATTGGAGAGTTACCAATAGGACCAATGGCGCCGGTAGAACCTTTAGGACCAATTGGGCCTTGTATACCAATAGGACCTCTAGGACCTTGTGGGCCAATTGGAGAGTTACCAATATTACCAATGGCGCCGGTAGAACCTTTAGGACCGATTGGACCTTGTGGACCAATAGGACCTTGTGGACCAATAGGACCAATAGGTGAGTTACCAATAGGACCAATAGCGCCGGTAGAACCTTTAGGACCAATGGGGCCTTGTATACCAATAGGACCTCGTGGACCAATAGGACCAATAGGTGAGTTACCAATAGGACCAATGGCACCCGTAGTACCTTTAGGACCAATTGGGCCTTGTATACCAATAGGACCTCGTGGACCAATAGGACCAATAGGTGAACTTCCTGTAGTACCTTTAGGACCGATTGGACCAATTAAACCTCTAGGACCTTGTATACCAATATTTCCAATTGGACCTTGCGGGCCTATAACAGATGTTCCGATAGGACCGATTGGACCGATTGGACCTTGTATTCCTATTAAACCTCTAGGGCCTTGTATTCCTGTTGGACCGATTGGACCTATGACTGATGTACCAATTGGACCTATAGGACCTATTGGACCTTGTATACCAATTGGACCTCGTGGTCCTTGTGCTCCTGTATTCCCGATTGGGCCTATAACCGATGTTCCAATAGGACCGATTGGACCTTGTATACCGATTGGGCCTCTAGGACCTTGTATTCCTGTTGGACCTATTGGGCCTATAACTGATGTACCAATAGGACCAATTGGTCCAGTAGGACCTTGTATACCGATTGGACCTCTAGGGCCTTGTATTCCTGTTGGACCTATTGGACCTATGACTGATGTTCCAATAGGACCGATTGGACCTTGTATACCGATTGGACCTCGTGGTCCTTGTGCTCCTGTTGGACCTATTGGACCTATGACTGATGTTCCAATAGGGCCGATTGGACCTTGTGGACCTATATTTCCTATATTACCAATAGTACCTTTAGGACCTATTGGGCCTATAACCGATGTACCGATTGGACCAATTGGTCCAGTAGGACCTTGTATACCAATCAAACCTCTAGGGCCTTGTGCTCCTGTGATTCCTATAGGACCAATAACCGATGTACCGATTGGACCAATTGGTCCCGTAGGACCTTGTATACCAATCAAACCTCTAGGACCTTGTGCTCCTGTATTACCTATAGGGCCAATAACAGACGTACCAATTGGACCAATTGGACCTGTTGGACCTTGTATTCCAATTAAACCTCTAGGACCTTGTGCTCCTGTTGCCCCTATAGGACCAATGACTGAAGTACCAATAGGACCGATTGGTCCTGTTGGACCTTGTATTCCAATTAAACCTCTAGGACCTTGTGCTCCAGTATTTCCAATAGGACCAATAGGTGAATTTCCTATGGGACCAATAGGGCCTTGTGGACCTATATTTCCAATATTTCCAATATTACCTATAGTACCTTTAGGACCGATTGGGCCTATGACTGATGTACCTATTGGGCCAATAGTACCTTTGGGACCAATAGCACCTATAAGACCAATAGGACCTTGTGCTCCTGTTGCCCCAATAGGACCTATGACTGATACACCAATTGGACCAATAGAACCTTTAGGACCTAATGGGCCTATTAAACCTCGTGGACCTTGTGCTCCTGTTGCTCCAATTGGGCCAATAACAGATGTACCAATTGGACCTATGCTACCTTTAGGACCTAATGGGCCTATTAAACCTCGTGGGCCTTGAGCTCCTGTATTTCCGATTGGACCTATGACTGATGTACCAATTAAACCAATTGGACCAATAGGACCTTGTATTCCAATATTACCAATAGGACCTTGTGCTCCTGTGTTTCCAATAGGACCAATAGGTGAATTACCAATAGGACCAATAGGTCCAGTAGTTCCAATATTACCTATAGGACCAATATTACCTATACTACCTTTAGGACCGATAGGACCAATAATTCCTGTACCACCGGCACCTGTAGGACCAATAGGGCCTTGTATTCCAATGTTACCAATTGGGCCTATACTACCTTTAGGACCAATAGCACCTATAAGTGATGTACCAATTGGACCAATAGGACCTTGTACACCAATATTACCTATATTTCCTATAGGACCTTGTGCACCTGTTGCTCCAATGGGACCAATGACGGATATACCAATTGGACCTATTGGACCAATTGCTCCTGTACTACCTTTGGCACCTTTTTCACCACCACCAGTAACAGTACCACTACCATCACCTATTCTTAATTCATTACCCCCTTCATCAAAAAATAAGGCGCCTGCCTCTGTTGGAGCTGAGCCTTCATCACCTTTTGGAATAAGGAGTTTTGTATTATTATCAACATCTATCTCACCTGAGCTCATAGTCATCAGAGTGTTCCCCCCTGCTGAGGTTATCATTTCTCCAGAAGCGTTAATTTCCATTTTAACACTGTTTGGAGCAGCGCTATCTGTAAATTCTAAACTACCTGATGGTGGGACTATTTGAACGTTTTTAGCCATGGTTTACTTAGTTATGTTTTCTGTTACTTCGTATTCAACTAATACCGGAGTATCTGCTTTTCTTTCAGCATATACGTGGTAATATGCGTTAATAGAACCAAACGTACAACCTATTGTGATGGTAGAGGTATTTACGTTAACCACATGATGAGCACGTGATTTGCCTATAGCTGTTAATTGAACTGATATACTATCTTCGTATACTAAATCTTTCCAGTAATCTGGAAGTGTAATAGTTTTATTGTCTTTTATCTTTCCTCTAACATACACACCTCTTTCAGGTCCCTCCATAACAGAGTGACGAAGTCTCCATCCTTCTTTAGATGGATGTGGTATATCAAAGTTTTTCTCATTTGCGGTTAATGCACCTTGAACAAGGAATTCATTACCATCCCAGGTAACATTTGCATCTCCTTCAATTGAATTAGCATCTGTAAATGTTGCTATTCTAGTAGCAGCACCTGTTGTAGCATCTACTAAACTTGAACCCCAAACACGAGAATCAATCTCATCTGTTTTTAGGAAACCATCTGCATCTTTGATTACTACAGAGTTATCAACACCTGTAGTTAAATTAGCTTTTACTGTATTAGCAATAATTTCCCAAGGATTAGTAGCATCACCTATAGTATTTCCTGCGGCATCTGTTAAAATATCAGTAACTACTTTTCCTGTTAGTGTAATTTCGTCTGTACCAGCATTACCTAAAGTAGTATTGCCTGTTACAGTTAAACCACCTGTTACGGTTAATGTACTACCATCAAATAACAAATTAGCTTCTGCATTTAATGCACCTTGCACACCTGTTGATGTAGTTATTCTATTATTACCTAAATTAGCAATAGTAGCTGAACCTGAAGTACCGCTTGAACCCGATGTACCTGATGAACCTGATGTACCACTAGTACCTGAAGATCCTGAGCTACCTGATGTGCCTGATGTTCCTGAACTACCTGAAGAACCTGAGGTACCTGAGCTTCCTGATGTGCCTGAACTTCCTGATGTGCCTGAGCTTCCTGATGTACCTGAACTACCGCTTGATCCTGAAGTACCATTATTACCATCTACACCTGAGGTACCTGAGCTCCCTGATGTTCCTGATGAACCGCTGGTTCCAGATGTTCCTGAGCTACCTGATGAACCACCGACACCATCAGTACCTGATGTGCCACTTGTACCAGATGAACCTGATGATCCTGAAGTGCCTGATGATCCTGAAGTGCCTGATGATCCTGAAGTACCACTTGAACCTGATGATCCTGAAGTACCTGATGAACCTGAAGTACCTGATGATCCTGAAGTGCCTGATGATCCTGAAGTACCACTTGTACCAGATGAACCTGAAGAACCTGATGTACCTGAGCTACCTGAAGTACCGCTTGAGCCTGATGTACCAGCGTTTCCTGAAGTTCCTGATGAACCTGAAGTACCTGATGAACCAGAAGTTCCTGATGAACCAGAAGTTCCTGATGAACCTGAAGAACCTGAAGTACCACCTGTACCTGTTGTACCTGAAGTACCATTAGTACCATCTGCACCATTTACTCCAGATAAACCTGAAGTACCTGAAGTGCCTGATGAACCTGATGAACCACTTGATCCACTTGTACCGTTTATACCTGATGTACCTGATGAACCACTTGATCCGGATGTACCTGAACTACCTGACGTACCAGAAGATCCTGAGGATGCTGCTGCTTCTTTTGTTTTTACTACTCCGTCTGAATCTATTACTAATACAGTATTTTCGGAAGGAGCTGTGGGAAGAGTGCCTGAAATAATCAGGCCATTCTTTATTTTAAATTCGTTTGCCATTGCGTAGTTCTGTTTTCATTGTCCAACAGGTTAATATCGGGTATACATATGTTAGATAGAGGAAAAAAAAAATGCCCCTCCGTGAGGAGGGGCAAATTTATTTAAATTAAGTTATATTATATTTAGTTTCTAAATATTAAATTAACTACAGCTACTAATTCAATAGTACTACCTATACCATTAGCAACACTAAGAGTCATATTACCTCCTGCTACTGCAACACTAAATACTACTGTATCAGTACTACCATTTAGATCAGTTGTTGAAGTTTCATCCATTACAGCAGTTGCTGAATCGAAATTAACTCTAACAGTACCGAATCTTTGAGATCCAACTAAGGATTCAAATGAGTAGTCTACAACAGCACCCATATAATCAGTTCCTGAAGCTACGAGTACGTTTCCGTTAGCACCATTTACAACTGAAATATTAGTACCTTGTCTAGTAATATCACCGTTAAGAGTATAACTATCAGTAGTAAAGATATGATTAGATTTAGCTAATACAACACCACTAGTACCTGTAGCAACGATTACTCTATTTAGACCATCGTTTAAGATATCTGCTACACCTGAAGTACCTGATGATCCTGAACTACCTGATGTACCTGATGATCCTGAAGTACCTGATGATCCTGAACTACCTGATGTACCTGATGATCCTGAACTACCTGATGTACCTGATGATCCTGATGTACCTGACGATCCTGATGTTCCTGATGAACCACTTGATCCTGAAGTACCTGATGAACCTGAAGTTCCTGATGAACCTGAAGTACCGCTTGAACCGCTTGAACCGTCTGCACCTGAAGTACCTGATGAGCCACTTGATCCTGAAGTACCTGATGAACCTGAGGTACCTGATGATCCTGAAGTACCGCTTGAACCCGAACTACCTGAAGTCCCTGATGAACCTGAAGTTCCTGATGATCCTGAAGTTCCTGATGAACCACTTGATCCTGAAGTACCTGATGAACCACTTGATCCTGAAGTACCTGATGAACCTGAAGTTCCTGACGATCCTGAAGTTCCTGATGAGCCTGAGCTACCTGCTGATCCTGAAGTACCTGATGAGCCTGAGCTACCTGATGTACCACTTGATCCTGAAGTACCAGATGAACCACTAGTACCAGATGAACCTGAAGTACCTGAAGAACCTGAGCTACCTGATGTACCTGAGCTACCTGAGCTACCTGATGTTCCTGAGCTACCTGATGTTCCTGATGAACCACTAGTACCTGATGAGCCTGAGCTACCTGAAGTACCGCTTGAACCTGAAGTTCCTGATGATCCTGAAGTACCGCTTGAACCTGAAGTACCGCTTGAACCTGAAGATCCGTCTGCACCTGATGTACCTGAAGAACCTGATGATCCTGATGTACCACTTGAACCTGAGCTACCTGAAGTACCTGAGCTACCTGATGTTCCTGATGAACCACTAGTACCTGATGAGCCTGATGAACCACTAGTACCTGATGAGCCTGATGAACCACTAGTACCTGATGATCCTGAGCTACCTGAAGTACCTGATGAACCTGAAGTTCCTGATGATCCTGAAGTTCCTGATGAACCTGAGGTACCGCTTGAACCTGAACTACCTGATGTTCCTGATGAACCTGATGTTCCTGATGAACCTGATGTTCCTGATGAACCCGAAGTACCATTAGCTCCACCTACAATCCAATTTGTACCATCACTCTGAACTGAAAGATTTTGTTTTTCAGTTAAAGTAATAGTAAGATCACCATCTATAGTTTGACTTGAAGTAGTAGCAACAGTAATTGTACCAGCACCACTATTTTTAACCTCAAATATTTTTCCAGCAACCCCTACTGATGTGGGTAATGTAATAGTGAAAGTACCAGAGGTAGCATCCACCATGTAATCTGAGGCGGTAATAGCATATGTGCTAGTTACTGCTTTGTAAGGAAAGTTAATTCCACCCAGTGAAATTAATCCGTCCCTAATTACTAATTCGTTAGCCATTTGTTTTCGTTATTTTATTGTTGTTATTACTGTTATACGTATTATACTTAAATGTAAGTATTACACTTACTATTAAGGTACTGAAATTAATTTAAATGACATTGCTATGTCTACTGTATTAGTTGCATCACTATTTACTACAAATAATTCTAATGGATCTCCTGTAGTAGAAAAACTAACTGCTGAAGTACTACTTCCAAGATCTAAAGTAGAAATATCGGAGTTTGTTGATGTAGTATTATTAAATGTTACCTTTACTGTTCCAAATCTTCTAGCACCTATTGAAGTTTCAATAGCATAATCAGCTACGAGACCTATATAGTCGGTAGAATCCATTGATAAATTTGCTGCTGATAATACATCAACTTGAGCACTAGTACCTATGGTACCTTTATATGTTAAAGTTGTTGTTAAACTACCACCACTTGATGAAACACCTCTGTTTACAATACCCGCTATATTAATAGCAACACTACTCGATAATTCGAGCTCCATTTCAGCATTGTGTCTAACATAAGAATTATAAGTAGAACCTGAAATGTTTTGGAATTCTAAACCACGGGTGGTAGAACTACTATCCGAACCGCTAATTATGGTTCGTCCAAAACTTACAAATTTAGATTCTACTTTATTTACTTCACCTAAAGTTAAAATAGGTCTATCAGTATCTGTAGGGTCAAATGTAAAATCAGCTTCCGCTTGTAATTCTCCTGATATACCGTTTGCTGTAGTAAGTCTATGATCAGCATTATTTAAGATATCAGCTACACCTGATGTGCCTGATGAACCTGATGAACCTGAAGTACCGCTTGAACCTGAAGATCCATCTGCACCTGAAGTGCCTGATGAACCTGATGAGCCCGAAGTACCGCTTGAACCTGATGAACCATCTGCACCTGATGTGCCTGATGTGCCTGAAGAACCTGATGAACCACTTGTACCTGAACTACCTGAACTACCATCTGCACCTGAAGTACCGCTTGAACCACTCGAACCATCCACTCCAGAAGTTCCTGAAGAACCACTTGATCCATCTACACCTGAAGTTCCTGAAGAACCACTTGAACCACTTGAACCGTCCGCACCTGAAGTACCGCTTGAGCCTGAGCTACCGTCTGCACCCGAAGTTCCTGAAGAACCTGAACTGCCTGATGTGCCAGAACTACCACTTGAACCATCGTCACCTGAAGTACCTGAGGAACCTGATGAACCATCGGCACCTGAAGTACCTGAACTACCTGAACTACCATCTGCTCCTGAAGTACCGCTTGAACCTGAAGAACCGTCAGCACCTGATGTACCGCTTGAACCGCTTGAACCGCTTGAACCGTCTGCACCTGAAGTGCCACTTGAGCCTGAGCTACCGTCTGCCCCTGATGTACCTGAACTTCCTGAACTACCATCTGCACCTGAGGTTCCTGATGAACCTGAACTACCTGATGTACCACTTGAGCCTGATGAACCTGAACTACCTGATGTACCACTTGAGCCTGATGAACCATCGGCTCCGGATGTACCTGAAGATCCTGAACTACCATCGGCACCTGAAGTACCGCTTGAACCGCTTGAACCATCTATACCTGATGTGCCTGAAGAACCTGAGCTACCGTCTGCTCCTGAAGTACCTGATGAACCTGATGAGCCACTTGTACCTGAACTTCCTGAGCTGCCATCTGCACCTGAGGTACCTGATGAACCACTTGAACCATCTATACCAGATGTACCTGATGAACCTGATGAACCTGATGTACCACCAGCTCCGCCAGTAATATTAATAAGTACGCCATCCGAACCGCTCTTTTCCACTTCGACACCTGAACCTGCGAAATTGAGATTACCAGCGTTACCTAGCACTAAAGAGCCAGTATAGAATATATCTGATACTGATAGATCGTCTAAAAAGTCTTGTACTTCTATTTGATAACCAGCTGTTTCTTGCCCAACATTTAAATCTTGGATACCTGTAAGGTTTCTAGTAAATATAGGAGATAAAGATTCTGAAATAGAAAGTCCTACAATTGCTGTAGCTTGGTTAGATTGATATAATTCATCTCCACTACTAGCTTCTGTATCTTTTTCTCCCCATTCTATATAAATAGAACCTTCATTCCCTACTGGGTTTCTATAAAATACTTCTGAAATAGTATATTTGTGGAATCTCCCAGTAATTATATTTTGACTACTGTCTGCTGCTTGTCCTAAAACACCGTATATAATACTATCTGTAACATAATCAGTATCAGCACTACCTGTAATATCATTAAAATTTATTAAACCTTGAGGATCTGTGATAGATGCTGATGCTATATAGTAATCACCAGGAGCAGGAGAAATTCTACCTAATCCTTGAGATTCTGCTGTTGTAGGTAAATCAGTAACTGTAATAGTATTTTCACTCGTATCTACAGCTGTAATAACTGTACCTGATGGGAATGCTGAACTTTCAACTAATGTTTGTCCTACACGTACAAAATCTATATTTAGGAATCCGGATACATCTGTTACATTAGTTAATGTAGTAGAATCAGTAGCAGCATCAAATCTAACTCTAATATAAGAGTTTGAACCATTTCCTATTGGAGTAAATGGGGATAATTTCCCGTAAAATAATTGTCTAGCCATTTATATTGTTATTGTATTATTAAATAATACTGTTTTTCATTCTCCAAACAGGAATTTATTATAAATATGAAAAAAAGCCCCCCAAATGGAGGGCTCTATGTTTTTTTTAGGTTTTATTCTTTTAAAATTGTAGCATGTATAAACAATCTCCAAATGTATCTAAACCACCTGATAATGTATAAACATTAAATGTACCTGATGTACTGAATGATACAGAAGCTGCACCTACTCTAGCTGAAGTACCTCCACCAACATTAAAATAGTTAAATGTAGGAGGTATTTTAGTACTTAGTGAACTATTACCACCTGCACCATTTGAAAGTGCATTTGAAGGTACAGTTACTGTTATACTACTATCTTCCATAACATCTAAGAAATGGGTGATCGAATGTAACTGACAATTACCGGCACTTGGGGAAGCTACTGTCAAAGTACTATTACTTAAAGCTGTAATATCAAATGCTGCAATATAAGCACCTTCCGCACCACTAGTACCTCCTGTAGCAGGTACAGTACAAGTAAGTGTATCAACTGTTGGAGCGCCCGCTGCAACATACAAGTAATCTGAACTCATATTTCTAATAACAATATAATCACCAGTTGTTAAACCGTGTGCTACAGAAGTTATAGTTAATACTGTACCCGAACGTGACCAAGTCAAATTACTTTCTATGTTACCTGAAGAAGTTACTTGAGATGAATTACCAGCTGCAGTTACTATATATCTAACTACTGGGTTATATGAAGTACCACCCCCACCTGATTGATCTACCCATGCTGTATTGTAGTCAGTACCATCAATTTTAGATAATACCTGATCTGCAGTACCACCTGCTGGGACACCTTGACCTGAAGTTCCTGATGAACCTGATGAACCGTCAGCACCACTTGTTCCTGATGAACCTGATGAACCTGCTGCACCTGCGATACCTGAAGTACCAGAAGTACCTGAAGATCCGTCTGTACCTGAAGTACCTGAGCTGCCTGAGCTACCATCGGCACCTGAAGTACCAGATGAACCTGAGCTTCCGTCCGTTCCTATACCTGAGGTTCCTGATGAACCTGATGAACCGTCGGCACCTGATGTACCTGAAGATCCTGAAGAACCATCTGCACCTGAAGTACCTGAAGATCCTGAAGAACCATTTATACCTGATGTACCTGAAGAACCACTTGAACCATCTGCACCTGAAGTACCGGATGAACCACTTGAACCATCTGTACCTATACCTGAGGTCCCTGATGACCCTGAACTACCTGATGAACCATCCGCACCCGATGTACCTGAAGATCCTGAAGATCCGTCTGCACCTGATGTACCTGATGAACCTGAAGATCCTTCTGCACCTGAAGTTCCTGATGAACCACTTGATCCGTCTGTTCCTATACCTGATGTACCTGATGAACCTGAAGAACCGTCAGCACCCGAAGTACCTGATGAACCTGAAGAACCGTCAGCACCTGAAGTACCTGAGGAACCTGAAGAACCGTCAGCACCTGAAGTACCTGAGGAACCTGAACTACCATCACCACCTGAGGCACCTGCTAAGTTAACATCCCAAGAGGAAGCTGTACCTGAACCTACTAATTCTGTTGGTGTGGCAAATGTTATTACTCCTGTTCCTGAATTATATGCTGTTACTTCACTTACTTGGTAATTTGAAGCATCTAATACTATTAAAATTTGTTGAGCTATTGAATATGCTAATCCTGTTCCTACAGTAAGAGTACCACTAACACCTAATGTAAATGTTGAGGTTGAAACGGTTTGATATCTATCTCCATCAGCACCTGTTGCTCCTGAGGTACCTGAACTACCACTTGAACCATCAGCACCTGAAGTACCGGATGAACCGCTTGATCCGTCTGTTCCTATACCTGAGGTTCCTGAAGAACCTGATGAACCGTCCGCACCTGAAGTACCTGATGAACCTGAAGATCCGTCTGCACCTGAAGTACCTGATGAACCTGAAGATCCGTCGGCACCTGAAGTACCTGAGGAACCTGATGAACCATCGGCACCTGAAGTACCTGAACTACCTGAGCTACCATCTGTACCTATACCTGAGGTACCACTTGATCCAGATGAACCATCAGCACCTGAAGTTCCTGATGAACCTGATGAACCGTCGTTACCTGATGTACCGGATGAGCCACTTGAACCATCTGCACCTGAGGTTCCTGATGAACCTGAAGATCCGTCTGCTCCTGAAGTACCGCTTGAACCACTTGAACCGTCTGCTCCTGAAGTACCTGAGCTACCTGATGAACCATCAGCACCATCACTTCCTGAAGTACCTGATGAACCTGAACTACCGTCGGCACCTGATGTACCTGATGAACCTGAAGAACCGTCAGCACCTGAAGTACCTGAGCTACCTGAACTACCTGCACCTCCACCTGATTGGTCTACCCATGTTGTATTGTAGTCAGTACCATCAACTTTAGCTAATACTTGATCTACGGTACCCCCAGCAGGGACACCTTGACCTGAAGTACCAGAAGAACCACTTGATCCAGAAGTACCCGAAGAACCAGAGCTACCAGAGCCACCTCCGCCTCCAGAACCTACTTCTATGATATTACCATTAGATTCTTTTAAAAATAGACCTTCGTCTCCTAGCGAACCAGAAGAAAAAATCGCAACGTTTCCATTAGCTGGAACTGTTACGTCACTTCCTGAGGTATTTAGTATATTAATTTGAGCCACTGCGAATAAATTTTATTATAAATATTTTAACTTTCCATCAAAAAAACAAACTTTTAATTAGTTTGTTCTCCTCCTATTTCTATTAATCCTGAGTTGAATATAGTACCTTGGTTTTCTAAAATATCTCCAACATAAAGTTGAGAATCAGCACGTACCACACTACCATCAGGTAATTCTATTTGTGGGCCAAGTTCTAAAATTAATGTACCAGCGTTTGTTAATCTCCAAGTAGATACACTAGTATTAGATGATACTATATATGTTGCTCCTGGGAGTATTATCCTAGGAAGAGCAGCACCAAATGCTGATGAATTATTAGTTCCATTAGCAAATGAGTTTACTGATACTTGATCTAAAAATCTTACGTTACCCATTATTCTTCGTCATTTAATCTTTTACGTGTCGTAACATTTTCAGCAAGACGTTCTCTACCGTCTTCTGTAACTTGAGGGTCCGGAGTAAACACATCAGGATTTGAAGTAGTTTCTAATGAAAATACAATTTTTGATTTTGAATTGTATTTTTTAATAGAGCTTAATTCTTTTTGTATAGCGTCCGGTATTATATATCCATACATATTGATGTTAAATGTACTCCTAACAGAACGATCTTCACCCTTTGCTATTTCATTTACAGTATTAAAGCTGTCAATACGAGCCATGAATTTATAACGGTCAGGATTACCCCAGTACGCATCTGATGCGTACTCAACTGCTTCTATTATCTTGTTTAGTTGGTCTACATAATATGTTTGAATAATAACACTATATTGGAGGTTTACATAATCTGGGACTACATTTGCTACAAATTGTTTAGTTTGGTCTCTATTATTTAGTGCGTTAAAATTAGAATAGAAATTTTTGTCATTATACTGCTTCATCCAACCCGTATATAGATTAGGTTGGTTAGCGTCTAATTTATTTGTTAGTGTTCTATTTTTTGTTAATGAATTACGTTTGAATAAAATTATAGGTGACATTATGGCACCATTTTTATCTCTATAATACCCATCTTTTTGAACTGATTTCCATCTTTCAGGTGAACCATATATAACGGGTACTGCTATTCTTTCCCCGTTTTGAATTACTGTAGGACGTATTACATTTTCAAAATAATAAAAAATTGCCTCATCTATATCCTGTAATCCAACTGTAAAGTCTTTATACGTGTCTCCTTTACGAGACATCTTTTCTGAACGGTTAAATGGTATACCGGCCTGATTTAGGTTGGGATTTTCAGAGTACTTATTTGCACCATTAGGATTACCAGCTTGAACATAACTAGGGGTTTGTAAACCTTCGCTAAGTTCTCTTTGTGATTTTGGTATGGGTTTTCTTTGTTTAGCCATTAAAATCTTTCTAATTGAATTTGTACTTTATCTGCTGGTACGTAATGAGTTTCACATATTACTGAGACATTATAACCAAATCTATTTAAATCAGATTCTAGTGGATTTACACCATTATCATCTTTAAAATCATATTGTGGATCTTTACCTACAAAATATTGACTTATATTAACAGTATCAATTTGGAAATATGAATCATGATACATAATAATATCACCTATTTCAGTTACTAAATTAGCACTATTAGGATTATCGTTATCTTCTTCACAACTGCCTGATGTAGGTGCTAAAAGATCATCTTTTAAGAATTTAAATGTTGGGTTCCAATTAAAATTAGGACCAAATTCACTTTCAGGAAATTGTTGATTAGGGGTTTCGATTAAACAATACAACAATACTGGTGGGTGGTAATATTTTTCGGTAGAAGCTTCGCCATATATATTTACTTGCGTCTCATCCAAATCATATTTGTACAAAACACATTGTTGAGAAATAATGTCGTGCATTAATTCCCTATTAATATTTCTAAAGAGACTCATGTCTCTTGCTCCACCGTATAATGCCATTATCCTACAAAGATTGTCATTGGTACTCTATCTAATTCACTTTGCATTGCTACTGACTCAGCTTGTTTTCTTTCTAGTAATTTTTGTCTAGAAGTATCATCAAAATAAGCTCGTAATCTATCTACTAATGCATTTTTATCTGCTGTTGCTGATGTTAATAAATCAGCTTGATTTAATGTTACTTCCGCTCCTGGGATTGGTACTGAAGTGTATTTACCTCTTACGTAGCCTAATATTTCTTTAGATAATGCTAATGTATATTCAAATATCCAACTTCTACCTACAGAATTGATACTATCGTAATCAATATTTCTATAAGGGACTTGAGATATGTTAGATATTTTATTAGGATCTACTTCTACAGCAACACAATCTTCATCAGATTTAAGCATATATTCAAACCATAAATTATCACCATTTTCAGAATCGGTTGGGACTGGGAATATCCTTAATTTATTATTAATTAATTGGAATGTATAGTTAGCAAATAAAACATTTCTAAACATTTCAATACCTTGAATCATTTGTAGATCCATACTTAAGGGTGTCATTAAAAATGAATTTGCTCCATATCCTGCCATCCCTGATGCTGCTATAGCACCCATACCTAAGGCACCACCCATAAAACCACCAAATATTTCAGAACTTGCGGGGCGTGGTTCATAAAATATTCTCATAATTTCAACATCGCTACCAGTTAAACCTACTGATGATGCCCAATCATCTAAATTATAATCTTGGATGCTTGATGTAAGGACAATATTGCCTTTATACCAATCTACATCACCACCTACACCTGCCCAAGTTCCATATTGTTCCGAGAGGTCAACTATTGTTCTTAAATTAGGGGTAACAATAGCATCTTGAAAATTTATATTACTATTTTCATACGAATAAGAAGTACCTTCTAAAGTTAAATAGTCTTCCCTTTGTTTATAAGCGAATAATTCGTTAGAATAAACAGTAACGGCTTCCTCAAAAGCAGTATAGAAGTTTATATCTTGTAATTCAACGTTTTCAATTGGGAAACCTAAACGTAGACCACAAAATTTAGATACTTTATCAGCATCTCTTTGAAAGTCAGGATTATAATCATAAAAACCGAATGGAGTATCTCCTGGTGCAAATGATGATGATCCAGGCCAAATAGGGATGTTTGCCATGTCTTTTTGTTATAAATATTAAAAGAAGGGGCTCCAATTAAGGGCCCCTAAATTTAAATGTGTGTTTTATATATTAAGCTGAGGCAACAACATATTCAATTTGTATACTACCTGAATAGTCTGGGTTGTTACCATCACCCGCCATTGCTTTAATTTCACTCATATAATCTAATGAACCTGAAACTAATGCTGGGACATCAAAAGCATCATTAGCTAAAATAAGAGATTTTCCTGGTTCTACTTTAAATGTGACTGATTCTGCATTTGATTTAACACAAAATATACTTGCAAATTTATCACTGGTAGGGAAATTAGTAATTCTAATATATTTAACGTCTGTATTTACAAAAGCTCCTGGGGTGAGTTCTTCTTTGGTTGGGGCGAACCCTATAATACCTATACCATTTGCCGTAAGTGAACCACTCCATTGATGGTCAATAACTTCAGTTCTTGTAACATAGTTGTTTATACCACATACAGTAAATTTATTAAACGATTCCTGGGTATTATAATTAGGAAGAATAATAGATTCTTGGATAGTTACATCCAAACAGCCAGTAGGTGGAGTTTTAGGAGGACAATTTGCCATGCTTATTTTAGTTATAAATATTAGAAGAAATATTACTATTTACGTTTATTGCTAGAACCTGAAGTGCCTAAATCTAATCCATTTTCTTCCGCTTCATCGTATAAATTGATTAAATCTTCAACAATTGGATCTCTATGGTTAGTTACTAAAGAAATACCTACCATGTTTTTTATCTTACGTGCTGCTGTATATAAAAATCTAAATCCAGAATCGCGTTTTGACTTTAAATCCACTTGGTGATCATCACCACACACAATCATTTTAGAACGTAAACCAATACGAGTAACAATCATTTGCATTTGTTCGTGTGTAACGTTTTGAGCTTCATCTACAATAACAACGCTATCTAAGAATGTTCTACCACGCATAAAACTAACAGGGACAATCTCTATTGCACCATCTGATATAAGTTTTTCAATTTTAACTTTATCATATAGGGCATACATATTTTGATAAATAGGCTGCACCCATGGGTCCATTTTCTCGCGGAGATCACCCGGTAAAAAGCCGATTTCCTCCTTACTCACAGTAGGTCGCGTTATGATTATTTTATCGCATTCTCTCATGAATAATTTCTCAAGTGCAATTTGACAAGCTAGTAAAGTTTTACCTGAACCTGCTGAGCCTGCTAATAGAGTAATTGTACTTTTAAGGATTTTAGATTTAGCTTCTTTTTGTTCCTCATTTAATGTGATTTTAAACTTGATAGGAGTTTTAGGTTTACGCTTTTCACGGAATACCTCATCATCATGATGCTTTTGAGCCATAATATAGAACTTTTAGTTGTTTATTATACATATAAAAAAAAGCCCCGCTTTCGCGGGGCTTAATTTTTCCTATTCTAGGCTATATATTAAAGGGTATTTAAACCGTTTACATATACTTTACCATAGAATTCTGGACGAATCATCTTCTTAGCATAACGAGTTAAGAGACCTTTACGTGGAGTAAACGTTTCTGGATCGTAGATAAGAGGAGTCATGATTAACGGAATGTATGGAGCGAATACAGCACCACTTTCCAAGAACTGAGAACCTCTATACCCCATAAGGATAATGTTTTCGTTCATGTAAGGGTTTTTGTATACGTCATATCTGTTATTCAATGAACCAGCTTTTTGTACACCAAACGCATAGTTTTTAGATACATCACCATCTGAAGTTGAGGCAAATCCTGGAATTGATTCTAGGATTGTTGCAACAGCAGGAGAAATTACCATAAAATTAGCACCACCTCTAAGAGTTAACTGGTGAATTCTATTTGACAATTTCTGTAGTTTAGTACCTAAAGTTTGGAACCAACCACCTTGAGTATTGTAGAAACCTGAAGCGTCAACGTTAACAACGTTACCAGCTGCATCTACTTGTCTGTTGTTTTGAGCTGACCAGTACTCAGTACCAGCGGCAGCATCTTCAATCAACATATCAAGAATTTCTAAGTCAATTTCCAAAGAAATGTACTCACTCATGATGTTAGTTACTTCAGCTTCAGCATCCAAAGCTTGGTAAGCGTTAAGATCTTGAGCGAACTCAGGAGTCCAAACAGCTTTCAACTTTTTAGTCTTAGCTACGATAGCCTCTGAACGCATCTGAATGTTAATCTCAGGGATTGCGATTTGAGTCTGGTTAAGTGAGTTTGGCTCAGCAAAGTCATTACCTGCTTCGAAATCACCTACCTCGTAAGGAGACATAGTTGTTGCTTTCTGATAGAATACATCGTAACTTAGTAATTTAAGAAGCGAAGCATCTGAAGCAGATACAAAGAATTCAAGATTTGCACCGTTTACTTTAGTAAATGACATTAGCAAATCATCAGCTTGTACTGCAGTAGCATCTCCGATTGATCCTGAAATAAGAACGAAACCACGAACAGCTTCAGAATCGAATGATGGCAAGTCTGCAGTAGCAACTTGGTATTTCCAAATTTCGTTATCAGCTAATGATTGTGATAATCTACTATCAAAGTTGATATCAGAAAAAACTGCAGAAGCAGATGCAACACCAGCTTGAAGTACTAGATCAATTGATTCTGAGAATTGGTTAGTTGAGTAAGTAAACTTACCTGCACCATACAATCCACCAGCACCTAATTGGTCTAAGTTGTTTGTGTTAGTACCGAATGGGAAATCTGCGTTAGCATTACCATAAAGTGAATCACCAGCAGCAAATGGAGTTTTTGCTGAACCATATTGGAAATCTAGATAAAATACTAGACCTGAAGGCAAGTTCATTGGCTGAACAGAAACGAATTCCTTAGCAGCGATTTGACCGAATACCTTACGTACCAATGGAAGAGCTACACCAGCCCACTGCTCACCAGTACCTACTGAAAAGTTAGCTGTACCACCTGTTTGTGATTGCTCAGTTACTAATTGTTTAGCTTGGTTTTCGAGGATCAAACTCATGTTGTTTTTATCAACTTCTTTATTGAAGCCTTCTAACAAACCTGTTTTTTCCCACTTATTAGCCAATCTAGCAGCGTCCGATTGCATGTTTTTCCAACCTGAACCTGCGGACTCTAAAAGAGAATTTAATTGTGACATTTGTTTAAAATTTAATTGTTATTTAATACCTGCTAGTTTTTGCCATCTAGCAACCTGAGAGTTGATTTCAACTATAGGTTGTTTTGTTGGTGCAACACCAGCAGCTTTAGAAGCGCGACCTAGATTTTCTCTAATTGGAGCAGCAGTTGTTTTAGCAACCATGCCTTCGTTTAGAGTTTCAAAAATAAGTTTTACTTCTTTAACATTCGACGCCTTGTCAAACGCTTCTAGAACTTTAACTTTCTGAGCTTCTTTTAAGTTTTTAGCTCTGAAAATTTTATTTGTGTAGAGAAGTTTAGCATTTAAAAGATTAGTTTCGTGAAGGTCAGATTTCATTTCTTCGATTTCTTTCTTCATTTCATCCATTTCTTCATCAGCTTCTCCGATTGATGACATTTTACCAGCTCCAGATGTTGCCATTCCGCCTGCAGCACCGCTACTAGCTAAACCTAACAAATCTTTCAATGATACTTTTTCACCATCTACAGTAACGATTTTAGATAAGAGTTCTTTGTCATTATAGGCAGCTTTAAGCTTATCCATAACACCTTCGTCCATATCTTCTTTTTCGTCTTTCATACCGTCCTTGTAGCCTTCTTCCTCGGCGTCAGTACGTGCGTTCTCATCAATAGTTACTTCTTCTTCATCTTCAACTTCAATGTCGATATCTTCATCTTCAGACTCTTCGTCTTCAGCTTCAAATTCTTCACCAGCTTCTAATTCACCGTCGTTAACCATATCAGCGATTACATCCTCGATAAATGATTTAAGATCATCTTCTGATAAGTCGTCAAGATCAATTTCTTCATCTTCGTCACTATCTTCCATGTCTTCTTTTTCATCTTCCATGCCGTCTTCGTAGCCTTCTTCCTCAGCGTCCGTTCTTGCATCTTCTGATACATCACCTTCAAGTTCAGCTAGAATTTCGTCTAAGTCCATTTCTTCGTCTACTTCAGATTCAGCTAGATCCTTACCGTACTTCATTTTTTCTGTACGTTTAGTTTCTTTACTTTCACCTCCATCTTTACGATCATCGTCCTTGTACTTTTTCTTAGCTTCGGTCGTGTTAGCTTCTTCTAGTTCATCTTCTTTTTCCATTTCCTCAAGTTTAGCTGAAAGCATTGACTTAAGTCTTGGTTCGAAAGCTTCTTCTAGAGCAGCCTTTGCGTTAGCAATAGCAGTTTCTTTAAGTGCTTTTGCGTCAGCGATTGCTTCTTTTAGCAGATCTCTGTTTGCCATAATTACCTCAAAATTTTGTTTGTGGAGTACGCCTATTAGGAGACGTAATTAGAATTATTTAATTAGTGAATACTATATAGATAATAGTATATTGCTCACATTACAGCAATACATATATAATGGGACATGAAAAACGCCCCCCTTTCGGAGAGCGTTTTTCGGTAGCGCCTCAATACAGAGGTATTAGTCTAAATAACAAGTGCAAGTGTTAGCGCATAAAAGTTCATTTACGATACTATTAACACCTTGATATTTATTTATTTGAGCTTTTTTACCTTCAGTAACAATTTCCATATATGAACCTGGGTTAGATGGAGTTGAAACAAAATCCCAACATAGTAATTCGAAGTCATCTTGTACCTCTAATACACCACCTCTATCCTCAAGTGAACCCATCCCACGGGATGAAACACCTACAGTAATATTATTTTCAATTAATGCTTTTAAGATGTTACCTGATGGGGTAGGTAGTATTTCGATTTTACCATACACTTCATCTCCGTCCCACCACATTTCAGTAATATTATGGGATACATTTTTTAAGTTAATAACAGAGGATTCGGGGTGATCTAATTCACCCAATGCTCTATTTTGACTAACTGATTCCATGTATTTATCGATCTCACGTTCCCATAATTCTCTTGGGTAGTAACGACCATTACCATTTTTTACTTCAGCAGTAGCTAGGATACCCTCAACCATAGGATTCCCTCTATTAGAGAGCTTCCCTTCGGTAAGCATTAAACCCTTAGGTTTAAAAATTTGAGTTTCTACTAGTACTTTTTTCATTCTAGTATTCCATTTCGTCTACCTCATCTACCATTTCTGGTTTTGAGTAAGCCTTACCACACATTTTTTCATACAACTTTTCCATTTTAGCTCTTCTTCTTTCAAGATCCTTAACTTCGCGTTGCATTTCTTTCATTTTAGTTTTATCTACTAATTCAGATAGATTTTCATCTTCTGTTACCATAGTGATTCTTTCGTTTTTTAAATCAATAGATTCATCAACGTAAGCTATTTGTGCTTCTAATTTTACGATATCACCTTGTTTACCTATTTCAGCTAATTTAGTATCAATTGATTCTTTTTTAGCTTTTTTCTTTTTAGGCTTATCTTTTAGATCTTCCTTTTCATCACGCATACCATCCTTATAGCCTTCTTCTTCAGCATCTGTTCTTGCGTTTTCATTTGTCATCCCTATAGGACGTAAATCAACGTAACCGGCAACAGCTTCGTTAATTAAATCTGTTAATTTAATCATATTTTCTTTTACTGGGACCATTTGGTCTGATTTTGAAGCTTTTAGACCGGGTGCTTCGTCAGTATACCCTATACCTTTAATACCAAACTGAGCTTCAGTAGTATAATAAGTTGTATCTTTAGCTAAATTCTTAGCTACAATTTCTTTTAGTTCAGCTACATCTTTACCTTCGTTAGCTGGGTCTTTTAATTCAGTATAGTAACCTTGTAAAAATGCTTCACCATATAAATTATCAAGATCTTTAGGATCTTTATAATCAAAACCCGTTTCGTTTTGAAGATCTTCTACTTCTTTAGACATTTTTTTATTGTCAACTTTTACATCTTTGGCACCCATTGTTTTAGGAGCATCAATAGGATTTTCTTGAATGGCATAATCTTCAGACAAAAATTCTTTCCAATTAATAAAAGGATTAACAGCAGTTGTAACAACACCACCAATACCTACTTCAGAAATGATTTGTTTTTGCTTCATAACTTTTGTAGCAGTGTCAAAACTTGACAAATTATTAAAGATATTAGGAAACTGACTACGGGCCGATTTCATAAAAGTATCTTTATTACCTTTACCCTCTTTAATAAGATTGTATTGTTCTTGTAATGTTTTCATTATTGTTGTTTTAATAATTTATCAATGTCTTTTAAATAATCTAGTATTAAATCAGTAGCATATACAACACTGTATGACTCTGGTTTATCCTGATAGTAAGCTATTGTTTCATCTTTAGCTTTATCTATTAAAGGGTATAAACTATTTAAGTATTTTTCGATATCTTGAAAAGCAGCGATACGTTTTTCTTGATATGCTGCTCGACTTTCATCGCGTTCTTTTAAATTTAATTTATACTTATACATATTATTATTCTTTAACGAACGTATCTGGTGCCCATAAATATTTAGTATCTATGGCTTTGGATTGTTTTGCTAACTTTTTAGGGTCAACTAATTTATATTTAAACCCTTTTACGTAATAATTATCTTTAACACCATCTTCACTTGCTTTAGGTCCGGGACCTAAAGTAGAACCTGGGGATGATTCGTTAATGTCTTTTTTCTTTTTAAATGCTTTTGGAGTAGCGTATTGTGCTCCTGTACCAACACTAAAAGAAGCACCACCACCTCCGGTACCACTCATTTCATTCATTCCTTTAATACGAGAATATTCTTCAGCTTTATTATTGCGTAAATAAGTTCTTAGCTCATTTCTTCGCTTTTTAATATCTAAATAATGATCTCTAAAAAAAGTCTCACCTGTAAGATCAGCTACTTCTTTAGCTGTTTTCATTAGGTCAGTAATATCCTTAAATAGTTTTTGGTAATCAGCTGAATATTCAACGTCCCAAGTAATTTGACCCGTTGCCGGGTCAATATTAGTTACTGTGGTTTGTATGCCACCTTTTACTTCAGTATCGCCAATTTTAGCCATGAGCAGTTTTTAATTCTTCTACTAATTCTAGGTATTGAAGAATATTTACGATGTTATCTGATGTTACATTCGTGGTTTTATCTAGCTCCTCAATTAAAGTACTTACTTCAGTGATTTTTATTTGAACAGCTTTGTCAGTGATTTGAGATAACAGTTCGTTTAATTGGGTTTTAATTTTACTTACTTCAGTATTATAAAATTCTCTTAATACTGGGGTTGAATCAACTGAATTAACATATTGTCTAAGTACCTCTTTTTGGCTCGAGTGTAAACCATCATACTTACCATTGAATTTCTCCATTAGGATTCTATAGGTAAGCATACGAGTATCTTTATCGTATGATTGGAATTCTTTTAATACTTCAGCTTCAACTTTTTCTTCACTAATATTTGAAGTAGAAAGATGTTCTAGGAGAGTTATTTTATTATTAACAATAATATTAGTATCTACTAAAGCTTCTGTACTTTGGACTTCCGATAACATATAATAAGCAGCATGTACTTTATAATGTGGAAGTTTTGTTTTAAAGAATTCTTCTAAATTATAACTATCTTTAATCTCGTTAATTAAATTGTATTTTTCTCTTTTAAGAGCTCTACGATTTAATTTTTTAGAAGATTCTAATAAAGTTTGAACTAAAATATTAGCCTTACCTTCAGTAAGAGTAGTTGTTTTAGTTAACGCTTCGTATAGTTTATATTCCTTCCCCAATTCGGATTTGACGAAATATTTTTGAATTAGTTTTATAGCAGCAGACTCTACACCATTCAAGGTGTCAGCTGTTACTTGGCGAACTAATAATTCAAAAAGAATACCAGTATTTTTATACTTCGAATGTTTAATGTTCATTCCTAATAGGATTTATTATAAATATATAAGGAGATATTACTCTTTAATGTTTGATTCATCTAATAGTGATTCCTTCTTTTTATCGGAAGTAAAAACTAATTCTTTTTGCATTGATTCTAACAAAGAACGATTTTTTAAGAATTGCTTACTAGCGCCTTCGTTTAAACCAGGTTGATCATCTACCTTCATTGCTTTTTTACCTAAACGATCTTTACCAAAGACATTATCTTGAGTATTAATATTAGATGCCTTTTCTTCTGGGCGACCTAAAGGTACTTTTTCATTATACCCATCAGGTACATTAGCTGGGTCTGAATCTACTCTGCCAGTTCCATATAATGAAGCTAAATCATGTGGAGTACCATATGAACGACCTGTTGTAACAGGATCATTTCCTTCAGTTTCGATTTGGTTGTTACGGAATTGGCGTTTCTGATCTTGAACTATTAAGTCTCTATATTCCTCATACTCATCTTCACTAAAGTGGAAGATATGATCATAAATCCAATCCGTTGGGAGTAATTTATTTTCCATGATTTGACCAGCTAGATCCACTTTTTCTTTCATTAATGCGATCTTTTCTTGATCGTAAATAATTGATGGAGTGGTTAAACCTAACTCAAAGTTCGTCATTTGTTCATCTCTATACCCTTGAGCATATAAATGGACTAATGCAATTTTATATAATTCTGATAGTAATATACGTTGTAATCTGTCAATTGTGCGACCAAAACGGATATCCTCAGCTGCTAATGTTGCTTTACCTGAGAGATTCTCATCGTATCCCATAAATGCTTTAGGCACTTTAAGAGCAGCAAATAATTTTTCTCTTAAGTATTCTACATCCTCAATTGCAGCATAATCTAAACCTTTTGTGGTATCGATTTTAGTTGACTGATCATTCCCTCTAACAGGAATATAAAAGTCTTCCATGATGTTTTGTTGGTTGTATTTTAAATTGTATTCACCTGTTTTTTGGTCTATTAGCGGAGTACGCTTCATTGTTGAAATCGTTTTCTGCATGAAGTTTTCTACTTCATTTGGAGGTATAGACCCTACATTTACATAAAATATTCTCTTTTCAGGAGCACGTACGATTCTATGAATTAACATAGCATCCTCCATTAATGAATATTGTTTAAATAATTTACGACCAGGCTCAATATATGAACGACCATAAGGAAGATAATTTACGTCTGAAATTAATCTAAAGTGAGCAATTTCGTAATTATCAAATTCAATAGTATTTGAGGCAGCATTTTGATTAGGTGAAGTATAGTAACCTGATGACGAACCTCCCATAACACCCTCAGGGTTATAAGTAAATACTACTCTTGATGGTGCTTCAGGATCGAAGTTTTCTTTACGTTCAATATGATACGCTGAATAAGGAATCACATTATAAACACCAAATTTTTCTGATATCTCTAGTTTAAGGAAAAAATCACCATACTTACACATTTGGCGTGTCCAAGCCCAAAGGTTAAATTCTACGTTTAAAACATCGTAAAATAAATTGTATAGAATCTTTTGAATGTCTTCATCTGATGATTTGATTTGAAGCACTTCACCCATATCATTTTTTAGGGTACACTCATCAGCAATAATATCAAGAGCAGATGCAACAATAGCATCTGTATCCATTAAATCATAATCTGAATAAAGGTATGTCCTTAAATACTGGTAGTTCATGTTGAACTGTTGTCCGTATAATGAGGTAGATGCTGGGTTCTGATAGATGCCTGTAAAGCGATCCATTAATGAATTTGTTTGAAATTCACCAGAAGTTTGGATATGGTCTGTATCAATTACTTTAAGTTGATTACCTCCTACATTCCGGATTACTACATCGGATGCAAATAATCTCTCCAGTCTTTTAAATAAGCCTTTATCAGCCATAATGTTTGTTATTATTATAAATATTGTTTAGAGAATCCAACTAATGTCTTCTTTCCCACCATATGGATTTTCTATTTCATATGGGTTTAGAGTGGCACTGTTATTACTATACCCCCCTACAAATGCTGTTTTATTTGTTGACATGCCGTTTAATGTAGCTTTACTCATGTCTAAATGTTGTTGATTAAATTTAAACGATGTATCACGCATAAACATACCAATTCCAAATGCCATAACTAAATCATCATTATAACCCTGTTGAGCTTCAGCACGTCCATTTTTCCACATAAATACTTTCATTTCCTCAAGTAAACGTTTTGATTGGAATGTAACTGATTTATCATTAACATACTCTTGAAGTTTACCTATTATTAAAGGTCTAACTCTAGATGTCATACTAAAACCAGGAACCATTTTACTCGTATCCATATATTTATCAAAATACGAATCAGCTCTGCTGGAGTCACTTTTAGATGAGTAATAAAGATTAGTATATCCTCTGTCTATAATAGTTTGGATAGTTGACCAACCGATTGAGGCATTTTCTACTACAAGAAGTGCTTCATTGTATTCAGTAGCTATACCAACTAATAAATGACCAAATTCTTTTGTGCCTAATTGACCTTTATATTCAGCAATTTGAGTATTTGTTTCGATATCGATAATATGGAACGCAGAATAATCTTTCCCATCTCCACGAGCAACATCGGCAACAACAAGATAGGTTCTTGAATAATCAGCGGGTTCCCAAATCCATAAATTTTGGTCAGCACCACGCTTTTCAAGTGGGTCTTTAATATAAGTTTTTTCATAAAATTCTAAGTATTCAGCATAGAATACAGTATCACCTGAGGTGCTAAAATCGCAATCACACTCTTGTGCTGCCATTCTAGGATCACCTAATAATTCATCTTGTCTATCTCTCCATGTTTGATCACGTTCAGGATGGACGTACCAAGGGAGTTTAATGGGTAAAAAATCGTTTTCAGCATTTTCTGCTCTAACCCATGTTTGATGGAACCAGTTACCTGTACCATAAGGGGTAGATAGTGCTATACACCCACCACCAGTTGCTAGTGTTTGTTGAGCTGAAGCCCAAATTTCACCAATATTATCAATAAAAGCAGCTTCATCAATTAGTAGTAAAGAAACTGCTTCTGATCTACCTGCATCACTTGATGCTGATGTTGCTTTAATTTGTGATCCATTACTTAAGCGTAATGTTAATTTATTATTTTCAGGTGCATCTATTTTAAGCCATGAAGGTAAATTTTCATACATGAATTTAACCTTAGTAACCATGTTTTTAGCCGTATCCTGTTTTGTCGCAATACAAAGTACGTTTTTATCCTTATGAAACAACATTAACCATAAAGAATACCCAGCACCTAAAGTAGAAATACCTAACTGTCTAGATTTAAGGATAATTGAATATGGATTATCTTGAAATAAAGTTAAAACTTTTTCTTGAAATGGGTACAGTTGGAATGGAATACGCCCACGTTGTGGGTGTTGAATCATACAGTACTTTTTCATAAAATGAACTGGGTCAGAAGCACATTTAATGTATTCAGATTGTATTATTTGCCTTAAATTAGGTTCTGCCATTATTTACCTATTTTCCAGTACAAACGGGCTGTATATATAGGGTCGAAATTATTGTTTAAACCTAAACCAAAACCGTATGCTTGTCTTTTTTTATTTACGAATAACAACTCACCACTAAGGTTTTGAATTGCTGAGGGGGTACTACCTACCGAAATGCCCCCAAAGAGTTCACGTTTGTAGAGGTAAATAGTATTATTAATTGTAGTTGTTGGGATGAATATGTTGGATTGAACATCTCGTTTTGATATTAAGTTACGAGTAACCGTATCATTTATCACTATAAAACCAAGGCTATCAACCTTAATAGTATCAGTGTAAAAATATTTTGCGTAGTAATCTCTTAAAATACTCATAGTATCAATAGGTACTTGAAAAGTATCAATTTCTACTACTGTTTTTCTAATATATTTGGGCACATACTCTTTTGTAGCCACCTTTAATGTATCCCATCTAGTTATTACCTCAGTAATAATTTCAGGTTCTACCGGAGGGGTAGAAGAGCAGCCTCTTTGATATAATAAAAGTGCTGCTAATGCTACAACTAGTAGAGTTTGAATATTTTTAAATAAGTCCTTCAAGCTCTTTCTTAATTTTAGTTAAATCTTTTAAGCGAACTAATAAACGTTCTTTATCTTCACCTTCTGCTTTTTTCCATTTATTAACTACAGCTTTCATTTCTTTATTAGTATCCTGTAGTTTACGAGAAATAGTAGAAATTGAATCGTCTTTTTTAATATCTTTAGATGTTGGTTCTACATCATCATCTTCAGTTAAATCAGCTGTTAGATCCTTAGTTTTTTCTAATTCATCATTATAAGCTTTAGCTGTATCAACATCTTCTTGAGATACTTCTGTGAGCACATCTACAATAGTTTCTTTAATATATTCTGCTAATTCTCTACGTTTCATGATAATATTATTTTATTATAAATATTACGAAGAAAGCGCCTCTAACATTTGTTCAATGCGTTTTTCGGTGCTGCCTGATAATGTATTAAGATTTTTAATACGATGCTTTTGTTCATCTAATATTTTACTAATAGTATAATCAATTAAGTCTCTGTAATCTACATTAGTTTCTCTAATACCATTATCTTCTATTTCTACTCCTACAGGTGAGACATAAAATATATAATCGTATTCTTTTATAAAACGTTTAGCATAATCTTCAAATAAATCCTTATCTGGTGAGTTGATGGATTTAGAAGCACGAGCAAACGCCATAACATCAATTACAGTTCTATCTGTAATAATATTTTCTACCATTAATTCACCTGTACGTTCAGCTAAAAATACTGTCTGTCCCTTTAATGTTGAATCAGTGTTTAATGGAATACCCTGAGCCATTAATTCCTTAGAACGTTCTGTTCTAAACATGTAATCCTTGAATTCAGGGAGTTCTTTTAAGGCATTAACGAGTGTGGTTTTACCCACACTCATTGTACCACATAATCCTATTTTCATACGTCTTTATTATCTAACCATTTTCTATATACTCTGTAGCTATCACTATCAAAGTGTTCTGTACTTACCTCAAATAATGTACCATCAGTTAACGCTTTAACTTGATGTGGTTGTCCTGGGTATTGTCTCACACTATCACCTTCACGTAATTTTTGTTCATGGACCTCACCAGTTTCAGTATCAACCCAACGATATAAAAATTCGCCTTCTTGAACATACCAAGTTTCATCTTTAATAAGATGGTAGTGCATGCTAAAATTGCAACCCTTTTTAAATACTAGTAACTTACCACAATAAAGTTCGTTGTTTTCGAATATAATTTCATGTCCCCATCCTTTAGGAACGTTACATTCTTTACACTCTTTAGCATTAATTACAATTGGTTTTTCCATATTAATGTCTGTAATCTTGAAGTGAATTTTTCATTGATTGGTTTTTATACCAAGGTAAACCTTCACGCTCTTGCATAATTTCACTATAAGCTTCCTCCTCATATTGAATACCATTTAGGTAAAATGATTTTTCCATTTCACTATCTTTATCATAAGGTTCGATTGCTGGACCATCCCATCTGTGGAATTTCCAATTTTCTTCACCTACATATCTTGCTAGATGGATATTAGCTCCTCGTGAATTAATTTCCTTGTACTCGTATAATTTTTTCTTCTTAGCCATAACTGTTTTTAATTTAAAATAAACTATTTTCTATAAAATCTGGGTAATCTGGATTGTTCTTACTTAAAATATAATCTGTAACGTATATCCCTTGTGCTCCTGATACTGTAATACCCCTTGCTGATAAAGCATCTCCTACAAAGTGAACATTTTCATAATCAACTAACGATAAATCATCGTAATTAACTAATGGTTCAGGAGACAAATATTTAACCTCAGGAATATAAACACCCCAATCATCACCTAACGTTGGGAATACTTTCTTCATATCCTCAATGAAGTCGTCAATATACGAAAAATATCCGTGGAAGGCACTCCTAACATCTTTCATTTGTTCTGATGTTATAGCTACAGCACTTACGTCTTCGCCTTCAGATGTTGTAGAGGGGGTACGAGTAGGGCTATAATATAAACCAGTTCCTTCTTTATTTACTTTAGATACTAATTCTCTAGACCAAGCAAATGGTTCTTCGATACCATTGACTTCCATCAAGATACCAAAGTTGGTCATGTCGTTTCGGAATGCTTCGTCTTTTTTTGCGTGTCCATTGTACGAATGATCTCCATACGTTTGCTCAACGGCAACATAAGCTGCGTTGTTGTTAGTACAGAAAGAGCGTAGTGATACTCCTTCGTCTTCGAATTTACGATATAGTTTGAAGTCATAGCTAATATCAATTA